>OJJA01000260.1_pt1 | contig 28891 bp, 27 predicted proteins | sample 1596031 | NCBI WGS metagenome assembly OJJA01 (sample SAMEA4350132, study PRJEB24818) | metagenome | biome: human; feature: gut; material: faeces | place: Denmark | collected 2013-09
TATTATGTTTTTTTTGTGTGTAATAGGTAGGTGGTACCACCTACCTATTACACACAAAAAAAAAATTAAATTATATACTTAAGAAACACCCGAAAAAGGATATAAAGTAATATAAGATCAACTATCAATAGATGACATACCTATTAACAATATATGTAACAGCACATTACATATATTGGCATTTCTATTCATAAAAGCCAATAGTTACACATAGAAAAATAATTTATCCACATACCTAAAGAAGATAATCCCGTACTTTGCCTAAAATAAAATAGATAAGTAGTTTATGAAACAAATCATTACTTTATTTTCGACACTAATCATAGTAGCAGCTTTAATCAGTGATCTTCATGCCCAGACAACTCCAGCTTTCCCTGGTGCAGAAGGCTTTGCTCGTTATACCACCACCGGAGGACGTGGCGGTAGTGTATATCATGTCACGAATCTAAACGATAGCGGCTCCGGCTCGCTTCGTGAAGGATTGAAAAGCGGCAACCGTATTATCGTATTCGATGTATCCGGAACTATTGCATTAAAAAGTACACTTGAAATAAAAAACGGAAACATAACAATTGCCGGCCAAACAGCTCCAGGAGATGGTATCTGCATCAAAAACTACTCAGTCGTAATTAAAGCAAGCAATGTTATTATCCGATTTATTCGTTGCCGGATGGGAGATGAAGAGAAAACGGAAGATGATGCTATGTGGGGACGCAATCAAAGCAATGTAATCATTGACCATTGCACGATGAGTTGGAGTACAGATGAATGCTCTTCTTTTTACGGAAATAAAAATTTCACAATGCAATGGTGTATCCTAAGTGAAAGCCTAACCAATTCCGTACATGGAAAAGGTAGTCACGGATATGGCGGCATCTGGGGAGGTGAAGGTGCCACTTTTCATCACAATTTATTAGCACATCATAAAAGTCGTACACCCAGACTTTGCGGAAGTCGTTATACAGGAAGACCCGATGATGAAATGGTCGATTTGCGCAATAATGTATTTTATAACTGGGGACCGACTAATGGCGGGTATTCAGGAGAAGGAGGTAATTATAATTTTATTAACAACTATTACAAACCGGGGCCTTCAACTGCAACCAAGAGCAATCTGACTTACCGGATATTCTCACCCAATGCCGATAAAGGAGATAATGTAGTTAGCAACAAAGGTGTATGGGGAACATTTTATGTTTCCGGAAACTATTTCGATGACAGTTGTTCGAAATTAAACAGTAGTTCAAAAAACAATATTGCTAAAACAAATGCAGACAATTGGGTTGGAATCCATCCGAATACCGGTAATGGTCCATTGCCCGGAGGAAACATTGAAAACATCAAAAGTTTAACCGAATTTGAAGCGGCCCCTACCACTACACATACAGCAGCAGAAGCATACGAAAAAGTATTATCCTATGTCGGAGCAAGCTTGAAACGCGACGTGATAGACACTCGTATCATGTCTGATGTACGCAGTGGTAGTTATACCTTTGAAGGCTCCAATAAAAGCACTAACGGACTCATTGACTCTCAGGCTGATTGTGGAGGTTATATCACCTATAACTCAGAAAGCAAACCTACAGACAGCAACAATGACGGAATTCCTGATGAATGGGCTAATAAATATCTGCCTCAAGGCAAAACATACAAAGATATTGATGAAGAAACCGGATATTGTTATCTTGAACTATATATCAACAGCTTGGTAGACAAACTGATGAAAGCCGGATATGAAAACGCAGAGTTTTCTCCGAGCAAAGACGATTTTGGTTTAAAAGGATCACCTACAGGCATTGGAGAAACAAGCACTTCTTCAAATCTGTCTCTACATAAAGAAGGTAATAAGATTGTTATTTTAGGATTAGAGGGTAAAAGTGTTATTGAAGTTTATGATTTGATGGGACGATTGCTGAGTTCGCAAACAAACTACACCCCCAAACAGGAATTCACCCTCCTGCAACCAGTGATTATCAGAGTAACCGACTCTCAACAAACAAAAAGTTTCAAAGTCCTTTAACAAAAGGACTTTGAAACTTTTTAATGATGGGACATCCCTAAATACATTCCGATGAAATAAGGTATAAGCCAAATACACCACACAAAAATACTGAAACGATTAAAATGTGCTTTTGCAGCAAGAGAACCTTTCGTATAAGTCCAAATAGCCCACATCGCATGTACCAGCATCAGTAAAATGGCAATCACACCGGTCACCGTATGTATTTCATCATGAAGATGGGTCATATGCGCGATACTCTTCATCAATCCCGTTCCCACTGCATCACACACCAATCCGAAAAGAAAAAACAGAATGTGCCAGAATTTCAATTTTCCCTGCACATGCTCTCCCCATACTCCAATAGTATAAAATATCAAAGCACCCGTTATCACACAAATGGCTGCTATCAAATAATGCATATCTACTTGGTCGAACTCCATAATCATAAATTTTATCAAAGAACAAACTGTCCGGTGAATAGTTCAATCCCAAAATGTAATCTCCACATTACAATAAGCGAACTCCCTCCACCCTATTTTATTCTTTTCATAAAAAAGTAATAAAAGCCGATTTGCAAAAACCAATAAAACGAGTACCTTTGCGTGCAATTTGAGAATAGTGACTACGTATTTTTAATTATATTACTTAAAAAAAGAGCTAATTATGACTTATTCACACGAAGTGGAACACATGTGTGTTGTAAAGAAAGGTCCTAACCACGGACCGGCTCCCATACCCGAAGAAGGAAAATGGGTAAAATCAAAAGAAATCGTTGATATTTCAGGTCTGACACATGGTGTTGGTTGGTGTGCTCCTCAGCAGGGTGCTTGTAAACTTACTCTGAACGTAAAAGAAGGTGTCATCCAGGAAGCTCTGGTTGAAACTATCGGATGTTCGGGTATGACTCACTCGGCTGCTATGGCTGCAGAAATTCTTCCGGGTAAAACAATCCTCGAAGCATTGAATACCGACCTTGTTTGCGACGCTATCAACACTGCTATGCGCGAACTTTTCTTACAGATTGTTTACGGACGTACTCAGTCGGCTTTCTCAGAAGGCGGTCTGATCATCGGTGCCGGTCTGGAAGATTTAGGTAAAGGTCTGCGTAGCCAGGTAGGTACACTGTACGGTACTTTAGCTAAAGGTCCTCGTTATCTTGAAATGGCAGAAGGCTATATCAAGAACATCTTCTTGGACAAAAACGATGAGATCTGCGGATACGAATTCGTACACATGGGTAAGTTCATGGACGAAATCAAAAAAGGAACCGATGCTAACGAAGCTTTGAAAAAAGTAACCGGCACATACGGACGCGTAACAGCAGAACAGGGAGCAGTTAAACATATTGATCCACGTCATGAATAATATAAGGAGGAAAAGAAACTATGATTAGAGAAGTAAAATTTGAAAGTCAAGACCGTCGTATCAAAGGTATCATCGAAGCTTTGAACGCTAACGGCATCAAAGACATCGAAGAAGCTAACGCAATCTGCGAAGCTGCCGGACTTGATCCTTATAAGACGTGTGAAGAAACTCAGCCTATCTGTTTTGAAAACGCAAAGTGGGCTTACGTAGTAGGTGTTGCTATTGCTCTCAAAAAAGGCTGTAAGAATGCTGCTGATGCTGCCGAAGCTATCGGTATCGGTCTTCAGGCATTCTGTATTCCGGGTTCAGTAGCCGACGACCGTAAGGTTGGTATCGGTCATGGTAACTTGGCTGCAATGTTGCTGCGTGAAGAAACTAAATGTTTCGCATTCTTAGCCGGTCACGAATCATTCGCTGCTGCCGAAGGTGCAATCAAAATCGCTGCTAAAGCAGACAAAGTACGTAAAGAACCCTTGCGTTGTATCCTGAACGGTCTTGGAAAAGACGCTGCTCAGATCATCTCACGCATCAATGGCTTTACTTATGTTCAGACTCAATTCGATTATTACACAAGTGAACTGAAAGTAGTTCGCGAAATCGCTTACTCTGACGGTGAACGTGCAAAAGTAAAATGCTATGGCGCTGATGACGTTCGCGAAGGTGTAGCTATCATGTGGAAAGAAGGCGTAGATGTTTCCATTACCGGTAACTCTACTAACCCGACACGTTTCCAACACCCGGTTGCCGGTACATACAAAAAAGAACGCGTATTAGCTGGTAAGCCCTATTTCTCAGTAGCTTCCGGTGGTGGTACAGGCCGTACTCTTCACCCGGATAACATGGCTGCCGGACCTGCTTCATACGGTATGACCGACACGATGGGCCGTATGCACAGTGACGCTCAGTTCGCTGGTTCTTCATCAGTTCCCGCTCACGTGGAAATGATGGGATTCCTGGGTATCGGTAACAACCCGATGGTAGGATGTACAGTGGCTTGTGCTGTTGACGTGGCTACTGCTTTGAGCAAGTAATTTAAGTTACTTCATACAGATAAACTCCTGTAATCCTTGTGGTTGCAGGAGTTTTTTATTTGTGGTAACTTGGCTTGGATAACAGATTGAAGCACCTTGCATCACTCATTATTTGGAGCGAATGAATGGTGAATCAGTAAGGAGATAACAAGATAAATCCTGCTTTATTTTAAGTCCAAACAACTCATGTAAAGAGTAGTCAATTACCCCTCAAATCAAACCATAAACAGGTTACTTTTGCAGCCGATTTGCAGCCGAATTTGCCATTCTTTAAAAACGGCTGCAAGAATTGGCATAATCAACTATAATACAATGCGATACACTCCATATAACATTTAATTTAAAATGGAGAAACATTGTACAATGGTTTACTTTTCACTAAGAGAAAGTAAGCAAAACAAGAAAGGTCTATCACCTATTGAGGTTTCAATCACCACTAACGGAAAGAGAATCTACTTTAGTACAGGCAAACACATATCTGCTACTGATTGGAACAAAGAGAAGCAAGCTGTAAAAGGCAAGAGTGAAGAAGCGCGGCTAATCAACGGTTATCTGATTCAACTACGGAATAAGATATATCAAAAAGAAATTGAGCTACTTCAAAAGGGCTACCTTATCACTGCTGAACTATTAAAAGAAGCTATCACAGACAAGGTGGAAGCTCTGAACGAGAAGACTTTATTGGATGTTCTGAACGAACATAATACAGAGCGCAAAGCAATGGTAGGTAAAACTGTTGCCCCTGCCACTTATTGGGTGTTTGAATATACAGGCAGATTATTCAAAGAGTTTATTCAGAAGAAATATGAGCGTAAGGACTTATATTTAAGAGAGGTAAACTTAGGTTTCATTCAAGGATTCCATGCCTACCTTTTAGGAGAGAAGAAGATGGGACAAAACTCCTGCACCAAGCATTTAAAATTCTTAAAGAAGTTGCTAAATTTAGCTGTTGCCAACTCTTATATATCCTACAATTCTGTAAATGCTTATAAAGTAGAACGCGAACCTGTAGAAGTTGATTTCTTGGATGAAGAAGAATTGAGGAAGATAATCAACTTTGATACTCCGCTGCCACGATTGGAACGAGCTAAAGATATGTTCCTCTTTGGGTGCTTCACTGGGCTTAGCTACATTGATATTAAGACCTTGACACCAGAACACTTTGAAAAAGATAGTGCAGGCAGAATATGGATTAAGAAACGTAGGGTTAAGACAGGAGTTCTATCACGCATTCCCCTACTTCCTATTGCCAAGCTGATATTAGATAAGTACAAGGGTGGAGAGAAACTACTCCCTATTCAAGACCCTGCGGACATAAACAAGTATCTAAAAGATATAGCTATATTCTGTGGAATCAATAAACGAATTTGCTTCCACCTCGCAAGACATTCTCAATCTTCTTTCTTATTGAAAACGTGCGACTTGCAAAGATTTATTTCCTAATGGGTAACGATTTAGAAACGAGCGAAGTTCTCATTCTTGTTACATTTTGCATTAAATCAAAAGAACGCTTTATATGAGTACAAAGATATAATTTTTAATTGACTTACAAAAGTCTCCCAAACGTTATTTTCAAAAAAAGACAGATAGGTTATTTATGCCTATCTGTCTTTTTGCAATTCATATAACCGTAGAATTTGGTATAAGAAACGAAGTTTTGCGTTCAAGCCGAGAATGTAAGTCCCACTACCTTTGCAACAGAGAAATTCAATAACGATATTCGCACAAGAAACTAAAGTATAAATAGATAAATGTAAAATGATTATGAAACATTTAGCAACTATGATGATGGCGATGTGCATGACATTCTCGCTATCGGCTTGTGAACCGAACACACCGGAAAACGAACCACTAATTCCGGAAACTCCCCAGAATCCCGACACCCCCGGAGAAGATAACGATGACGACAACGGATCTTCCGAGAGAACAGCCATCACATTGACTGTCGGCGAAACGGTGCTTGAAGGTTACTTGAACAACAACCGAAGTGCCCGTGACCTAATTTCGCGCCTGCCTGTCACAGTTAGCCTTAACCGTGGTTCTCATGACTATTGCGGAGACATTACACCGGCTTTGGCTTATGACGAAAGCGATGTACAGAACGGATGGAAAAACGGTGATCTCGCATTTTGGACTGCCGGCAATGATTTCGTGATATTTCATAGCGATGAGGAAAACTCTTCTTCGACGGGAAATATCGTTAATATCGGAGCGGTAACGAGTGATTTGGAAGTGGTACGATCACTCGGACAGCGAATCGACGTAACAGTCGCTTTGGCTGGAACAACAGAAGACGATAACAATCAAAACGATGATAATGATATGGTAACAAAAATGAGAATCATAGTAAACGGGCAGACATTGACCGCTACATTGGAAGATAATGTCACAACCCGTGCAATCGCCGAGCGGCTGCCTATGACACTGCCTATGATGGATCTTTACGGACGCGAGATGTGCTACCGCTTCCCGGAAGCCCTGCCTACGGACAATGCCCGTACCCGTGGCTATGAGGTAGGCGAAATCGTTTATTATCCGCCTATGCACAGCTTCGTAATCATGTACAAGCAGAACGGCGAACATTTCCAAATGCAGTCTATCGGCAGGATTGATTCAGGTGTCGGAATTTTCGACGATATCGGTGATGTGAATGTACGATTTGAAAAAGCGGAATAGATATGAGAACGCGAATGATTATACTGACAATGCTTATGGCAGCCTTTATGATGCCGTTTGCTTCATGCGGAGAGAATGATGTTCCGCCACAGCAGGAACAGCCTGTTACTCCAGAATCGCCTGATGAACCGGAAAATCCGGACACTCCTTCCAATGGGAAAGTTTTGGTTGCCTATTTCTCTCGTGCCAACCATGTGCCCGAAGGTACGGATGCCGTATCGGGAGCTACAAACAAGGCTCGAAACACACAAACTGTAGCAATGGAGTTGGCTCGTCTGACAAACGGAGAACTGTTTGAAATCGTACCCGAACGTGACTATCCCGTATCGCACACAGAGTGTTCCCAAATCGCGTTGGAGGAGTTTGAAGCCGATACCCGTCCTGAGTTGGCGACCCATGTCGAAGATATGGAGGAGTATGACATTATCTATATCGGTTTCCCGATATGGCGTTACTGTGAACCGATGGCTATACGCACCTTCCTTGAAGAGTATGATTTTGCAGGCAAGACCATTCGACCGTTTTGTACCAGCATGGCGGTCAGTATCGACGACGCACAGGAGAATATCGCCCGCCTTTGCCCCGATGCAACAGTCGAGAAGGGTTTGAGAATATCATATAACATACCCGATAACATCGCAGACATATTGTCCGATTGGCTCGGTATCGAATAACCAACAATGAAATAAAATGAAAATTAGAACTCAATTTTTAGGATTTGCGGTATCAGCCCTGCTTAGTCTCGGCTGTATCGCACAAGCAAATGCACAGGAAATGGATACATTGAGCAAAAAACAACAGGCTATCGTTCCCATTGCCGCAATGACAGCCAAAGGTGATGTGGAAAACCTTAAAACAGCTATTTCAGAGGGATTGGATGCGGAGTTGACCATAAGCGAAATTAAGGAAGTGATGACCCACCTCTATGCTTATACCGGTTTTCCCCGTAGTCTGAATGCGCTTACCACCTTTATGAAGGTGCTTGATGAACGCAGGACGGCAGGCATCAGTGACACGGAAGGAAAAGAGGCTTCGCCATCATCCACCGACAAAACTTCACTGGAGCTTGGAACAGCCGTACAGACCCGTCTGTCTGGTACTCCGGTACAAGGCGGAGTCATGGCATTTGCCCCGGCTATCGACTATTATCTGAAAGCGCATCTGTTCGGTGACATCTTCGCCCGTGACAACCTTTCGGAGAGCGACCGCGAGATAGCCACTCTCTCGGCATTGGCATCGCTCGAAGGGGCAGAAAGCCAATTCAAGTCCCATGTACGCATCGCCACGAATGTAGGTATAACCACAGGGCAGCTTTGGCAGATTTCCTATATACTGAAAGATAAAGTCGGTGTCCGTGAAGCATGGCGAGCCAATCAGGTGTTGAGTGCCGTTTATGAACGTAAGTATCCGATGGCGGAACCAATCAATGATGTATTTCCACGAGGGAAGGTATCTACTTTCAATTACTTCACCGGCGATGTTTATAACCAGCGGCTTGTGGCTGCCGATAGCACGACCCTTTGCCAAGCAAGTAATGTGACATTTACTGCCGGAGCACGCACCCGTTGGCACGTTCATACAGGAACGCAGGTACTTCTATGCACTGCCGGCCGAGGCTGGTATCAAGAGAAAGGACAACCTGCACGGGAACTGAAAGCCGGTGATGCTGTGAATATCCGTCCGGGGGTGGTACACTGGCACGGTGCAGCCTACGACAGTGAATTCAGCCATGTCTCCGTTATACCCAACCCGAAAGAGAATAAAGATACATGGCTGGAAACTGTCAGTGAAGAAGAATATCATAAAATCAATTAGAAATATGAATCGTCGTGATTTTATCAGACATTCCCTGCTCGTCGCAGGCAGTTTGGCAGCTACCCGTGCATTAGGTACGAATCCTTTTTCAAATGAAAAACAGAAAAACAAGGAAAATATTATGATGGATTATGTAACATTGAACAACGGTGTCCAGATGCCCATTCTCGGCTACGGCACATTGCGTCTTCCAACGGATAAGTGCGCCGAGTGTGTATCGCAAGCAATCAGAACAGGTTGGCGGCTGATAGATACGGCAAAGAATTATGCCAACGAAGTGGAAGTAGGAAAAGGTATCCGAATGAGCGGTATCAACCGCAAGGAGCTATTTATAACCTCTAAACTATGGTTCAAAGATTATGGGTACGAACAAGCCAAAAAGGCATTTCAAGCCACGCTTAACCGTTTGCAGTTGGACTATCTCGATCTTTACCTGTTGCACCAGCCTTTCGGTGATGTGTACGGAGCATGGCAGGCATTAGAAGAATTGTACGAAGCAGGAAAAATTCGCGCCATCGGTATCAGCAACTTCTTTCCCGACCGTGTGACAGACTTTAGCTTTACGAATCGTGTCCGACCTGTCATGAACCAAATTGAGTTCAGTCCTTATTTTCAACGTTGGGACGATAAGAAAACAAACGATGAGTACGGTGTGCAGGTAGAATCATGGGGACCACTCTGCTCCGGGATGCATCCGGAACTACTGCAAGAACCTGTGCTTATGGAAATCGGCAGAAAATACGAAAAGACCCCGGCGCAAGTCATCTTGCGTTGGCTCACGCAGCAAGGTGTCGTTACCCTCTGCAAGACTGAACATCCGGAGCGTATGGTGGAAAATTTGGAGAGTCTTAATTTCAAACTATCGGTGGATGATATGTCCCGAATAGCTAAAATCAACAAAGGAGTGACACAATCAAAAGACCACCGTGCGCCTGCCGATGTACGTTGGTTTCATACAGAATCTACAAGGGAACTGAAGCAATAATACCATGAGTATCTTGAAACGCATGTATTACGGCTTTGTGCCTGTATTCTGTGTCTGCATTGTTTTCATGCTCATTTTGGGTGCAATCGGATTCCATTCATTAAAATTCAAACAGTCTTAAAAACAGTCATCATAGGAGATTTATTTATGGAAATATCATTCAATGGAAAAGTGGCTCTCGTCACAGGAGCGGCAGGCGGCATCGGCTGGGCTACGGCACGGATGTTTGCAGAATCAGGGGCAACGGTGGCTTTAGCCGACCTGTCGGAACAGGTGAATGCCCGCGCAAAGGAACTGACAGAGAAAGGTTATAAGACCATCGCCCTACATTGCGACGTATCGAAAGAAGAAGAGGTCAAAGGGATGGTGGAACAAGTTATCGTCACATTCGGACGGTTAGACATCGCCTATAACAATGTCGGCATCCACGCCTCTGTCCGTAAGGATTTGGCGGAGACTGAGGGATGGGATTTTGACCATGTCTTGTCTGTTAATCTTCGTGGGATGTGGAATTGCATGAAGTATGAACTGATTGAAATGAAAAAACATGGTAACGGTGCTATTGTGAATTGTTCCTCACAAGGCGGTTTGGTGGGTATTGCCAATATAGATGCTTACACCGCATCAAAACACGGTATATTGGGGCTAACAAAATCAGCCGCACTGGAATATGCCCGTCAGGGAATCCGTATCAACGCTATCTGCCCTGGAACATGTGAAACTCCAATGGTAAAGCACGCCATCGAAATGTCGCCCGAACACATGGCACGTGTAATTGACGCGATTCCCCTCGGTCGTGTAGGAAAACCGGAAGAAATAGCATCTATGGTATTGCTTCTTTGCAGCGATTATGCAGGGTTTGCCATAGGACAAACATGGGCAATGGACGGAGGATATACGGCTATATAAAATAGAAAATATGGAACAATAACCATGAGTGAAAATAGGAACGAAAAGAATTTATTGCCTGAAACGGAATACAGGGCATGGGACAAGGAATTGGTAGCATTGAGAGAAGAAACACATAAGGCAATGCTTCGCTTTAATACTACCGGAGATAAACAAATATTGAGAGACATTTTCCGGCAACCGTTGGAAGATGTCAGCATAGCCCCACCGATGCACTGCAACTATGGCGGTGATTATATCCGCTTCGGGCATCGTGTATTCATCAATGCCAACTGTACTTTTCAACCCGCAGGCGGTGTGGAGATTGGCGATGATGTATATATTGGTTCAGATGTGAAATTTTATACCACCATTCACCCCACCGACCCCGAAGAAAGAACAAACGGTAAAGCATCCGTACGACCTATCAAAATCGGCTCAAAAGCGTGGATAGGTGGTGGCGTTGTCATCCTGCCCGGAGTGGAAATCGGTGAGGGTACGACTATCGGGGCTGGAAGTGTCGTGACCCGCAGTATTCCGGCAAGATGTGTAGCCGTGGGCAATCCCTGTCGGGTAATCAGAAAACTTTAATTGTTTAGATTATGGAACATTTCAATATGTATATCCCCACACGAGTAGTTTTCGGTGCAGGGGAACTGAATAACCTACATAAGCAGGTAATACCGGGCAAAAAAGCCCTTGTTGTAATCTCTAACGGACGCTCCACACGAGCCAATGGCTACCTTGAACGGACAGAAGAACAGCTTAGACTGGCTAATATGGAGTATATACTGTTCGACCAAGTAGAAGCCAATCCACTTGTCGGTACAGTCATGGCTGGTAGTAAAAAGGCACGAGAGAACAGTTGCGATGTAATTGTTGCATTAGGCGGTGGAAGTGTACTTGATGCCGCAAAAGCTATTGCGGTTGTAGCGACCAATGACGGTGACTATTGGGATTACATCTTCAGTGGCACAGGCAAAGGGCGTGTCATGGAACATCGTCCTTTGCCCATAGTAGCCATACCTACTACTGCCGGTACAGGCTCAGAAACGGATTCTGCTTGTGTAGTCACCAACGATCGGACAAATGAGAAGACTGGTTTCGGTCACCCGTCACTCTATCCCACATTGGCTGTAATCGACCCGGAACTGATGTTGACCGTACCGCCTGCCTTTACTGCCTATCAGGGATTCGATGCGCTTTTCCACAGCATAGAGGGATATGTATCCAACCGTTCCAACCCGATGAGCGACCTGTATGCACTGGAAGCCATTGAGAACGTAAGCCGCTATCTGCCTACTGCGGTAAATGACGGCAACGACTTGGAGGCACGTTCCCATGTTGCATTAGGCAGCTATCTTTCCGGTGTTGTAATGTGTGTTGGTGGTGTGACGAGCCAACACTCATTGGAACACGCCATGTCCGCCTATCATCAGCATCTGCCTCACGGTGCCGGACTTATCCTTATCAGCCGTGCCTATTTCTCGCACCTTATTGAAACGCACGCTTGCGACAATCGGTTCATACAAATGGCCCGCACGATGGGAATGTCCGATGCAACCAATCCCAAAGACTTCATCGCAGCATTGGAAGCCTTGAAAGAGAAATGTGGTGTAGCAAATCTGAAGATGTCAGACTACGGAATCTGCCCTGAAGAAGCCTCTAAATTTACCACCAATGCAAAAGAGACAATGGGACGCCTTTTTACGCTCGACCGCATACCTCTTTCAGATGCAGACTGTCAGAAAATCTATAACGATTCATATAAAAATAAGACTATGGAATATAAAGAAAAACCCAAAGTAATCTGCCACATGGAGAGTTCTGTGGATGGCAGGCTGGTTGTCGATAGATGGACTGCTCCGTTTGACGGAAAGGACATAGACGAAGTAACGGATGTCTATACGAGAATTAAAAATGATTTTCACGCCGGAGCGTGGATTTTAGGACGTAAAAGCGCACAAATGCACTTTTTCCCATCCAACTTCAGTTGCAATACAGCGACACCGATCCGTTCCTCTAATAATTGGGCAGACGGTAGAAAACCAGAACGCTACTTCGTGATTATCGACCCCAATGGGCGTATTGAATACGACAATGACAGGGTTGGAGGAGACTCAGTAATCGCCGTATTGGGGGAACGATTGGTAAGCGAAGAATATTTGGCACATTTGCGCCGGCAAGGTATTTCCTATCTTTTTGCAGGAGCGGATGGAACGGACTTACATAGAGCATTGGAAGTATTGTATGCAGAGTTCGGAATCAAACTTATTCTTCTCGATGGAGGCGGTATTACCAACGGATTATTCTTGAAAGCTGGATTGATAGACGAGTTGAGTCTGGTACTCTATCCCGGCATAGACGGCAAGTCCGGTATATCTTCCACATTTGAATACAAAGGAGAAGAAGAACATCCGGCAATGGGACAAGCACTGGAACTATTGCAGGTTCAGCCATTGGAAGATGGAGTAGTTTGGCTCAGATATAAGTTTCATCATAAACAAAAACAAAAATGAAAAGATTGATTTTTACAATGGTCGTAGCAGTTCTTACTTTGAACTGCTTGGCACAGACATCCGAGCGTATTCCCTCCAAAGGATATGCGCTCTATACCGCCGACGGAGAACTGAAACCATACGACTTCACCCGTCATCCAGTCGGTGAGAACGACATCCTCATCGCAACACTCTATTGCGGCGTTTGCCATAGCGACATTCATCAGGGACGTGGCGACTGGAGTCCCCAGAGCTATCCGTTAGTAACCGGGCACGAGATTGTCGGTCGGGTCACGCAGGTAGGAAGCAATGTCACGAAATTCAAGGTGGGCGACTATGCCGGTGTCGGATGTATGGTAAATTCGTGCCGCCACTGCGAATATTGTGAAGTAGGCGAAGAACAGCATTGTCTTGACGGCCGTGTCTTGACCTACGGCGATAAAGACTTATATCACGGCAATGAAATCTCACAAGGCGGTTATTCCAATAATATTGTCGTAGATGAACATTTTGCCATCACGATTCCTTCCGATGCACCCATAGAAAAAATCGGACCGCTGATGTGTGCCGGAGTTACGACCTACTCGCCCATCATGCACGCCAAAGTGAAGAAAGGCGATAAAATAGGAATTTCCGGTTTTGGTGGGTTGGGACACATGGCGGTGCAGTATGCCGTATCTCTTGGGGCTGAAGTAACCGTGTTCGACATCACAGATGAGAAACGAGACGAGGCGTTGGCAATGGGAGCTGTTCGTTATGTGAATGTACGGAATGCAGACGAGTTGGAAGGTTTGGGCAACATGTTCCGCTTTATCCTCTCAACCATTCCGTCTGCTTACGATCCTATGATGTATGTAAATATGCTCAAGGTAAACGGAGAGTTGGCAGTCGTGGGGATGCCTGCTGCGACAGATACCCCAATGGTATCTGTCTTGGGATTGCGCGGACGTAAAAAAGTATGGTTCTCGCTCATCGGCGGCATAAGCGAAACACAGGAGGCGGTTGATTACTCCATCGCGCATGGAATCTATCCTAAAGTGGAGGTAATCCCTATCCAGCAAATCAACGAAGCATGGAAAAATGTCGTTGAAGGGAAAGTACATTTCCGCTATGTGATTGATATGGAGTCTTTGAAATAACGGCAAAGGACGGTTCGGTCGTTCTTTACTTTAACTTCAGTGCTGCTACATATTCAGTCGGTGACATCCCTGTCGCTTTTTTGAAAAGACGGCTCAGATGATGGGTGTAATTGAATCCCAAAGCGTAAGCGATTTCGCTGACACTCTTGTCGCCATCGGTCAGGGCTTTTTTCACACGTTCGATAAGGAAGCGTTGGATATGTTCGTGGGGACGCTCTCCGGTTTCCTTTTTGATGAGGTCACTGAAATAGTTGGGAGAGAGAGCCAGACGTTCGGCACACTCCTGCACATTGGGAAGTCCATGCTCGATTTGTTCGCCCCGATCGAAATAATCGGACAACATACGCTCGAAACGCATCAGAATGTCTTTGCTCTCCATCTTACGGGTGGTAAACTGGCGACCGTAAAACCGCATACAGTAGTTGAGTAACACTTCGATGTAGGCAACAAGTATCGTCCGGCTATATTCGTCCTGCGGGGCGGACAGTTCATCCCGAATTTGTCTCATACAAGCGACGATTGTTTCACGCTCCGTGTCCTGCATATGCAAGGCTTCGCTTACCTCATAAGAGAAAAACGAGTATTGTTGTATCCTTTGAGCCAAAGATGTCCCTCTCAGAAGTTCAGGGTCGAACAACAAAGCCCAGCCTTTGCGCTGAACCGGGAATCCGGTATCTACCGCTCCGCTAATCTGACCGGGAGCTATGGCAATGAGCGTGCCGCCGAGAAAGTCGTACCGACTCGTACCGTAAACGACATTCTGAGGCTCGTCTTCACGGATGTAAATGCCATACACACCCAACAATGCACGGAACAGATGCCGTGGCGGATGAGCAGAAAAATCTATCACGCTTACGAGCGGATGCTGGTCTTCGACACTCAATAACTCATTGAAATCGTGGACTGTGGATATTTTTATAATGTCATTCATAATAACGCCCATTAATAGTGCAAAATTAGTGATTTTTAATCACATAGATGTGATTCCAGAATAGAAATAATGAAATTGTTACTACAACATAAGGTATTTATCGGCTATTTCCTTTTGATGGTAATTATAGTCAGTATGGTTGCTACTTTGCTACATGAGCGAAACCGCGTGTTAGGGATAGAAACTGAGACACAAGTCATCCATGAGATACAACACAACGGCAATACAATCCACCGTCATATTACCATCCTCGCCACTTACGGCGAAACCGCCCTTGCATGGAACGAGGAAGACTACACCACCTACCGCTCACTACGCTTACGGGTAGATTCCATGATGCTTGCCATGCAGAGAGGCAATGAGGAATTTGTTAGCCGGGAACAAATAGACACGCTCCGCCACTTGCTTGTCAGCAAAGAGGAACACCTGTATCGGATTATGCAACTATTCCGCAGTCAGGAGGAAACCGACAGCCTTCTGCTCAACCATCTGCCCGTTGTGGCGCAGCAAGCAACACAACCCCGCACAGTTACCCGCAAGAAGAAAGGCATCGCCGGATGGTTCGGCGCAAAAGAGACCGTGCAACTTCCACCCAATACAACCCGACTTAATACGCTGAACGAAGAACTCGTGTCCTTGCAATCAGAACGACAAAGAAGCATAGATATTTATACCGACAGTTTGCGTCTGCATAACAGGGAGCTAAACCGCAAGTTGCGCACCCTGATTACAAGTTTAGACGAACAGACATCGGAAGCGTTCCAAGCCAAAGAAGAACAGATAAGAGCTTCTTACGAGCGTTCAACGCTTGTCATTACTGGATTGATTGCCTCCGCAATTATCCTGCTTGTCATATCCTACCTGATAATCCATCGTGACATCCGATTGAAAGCCAAGAACAAAAGACGGTTGGAAGAGATGATAACGCAACTGCAACATATCAACCGATACAACGAGGAACTGATTTCCAGCCGCAAGAAAGCCATCCGTACCATCGTCCACGAACTCCGTTCCCCTCTGACAGCCATAAGCGGCAATGCGGAACTGGTAGAGAGGGACAACAAGCCCGAACGCTTGAAACACCTTGCCGTTATCCGGCAATCCGCCATCCGCATGAACACGATGTTGTCCGACCTGCTGAACCATTTCCGTCTGGACAGCGGCAAGGAGCAGGTAAACAGCCGACCGTTCCGATTGGCACACATAGCGGAAACACTGCACACCGAGTTTGCCCCACAAACGGAAGCCAAACAACTTGTGTTCCAAGTGAGGAACTGCGAGGATGAAATAGTGGTCGGCGACAAGGATTTGATACTCCGTATCGGAAGTAACCTGCTGTCCAATGCCGTTAAATTTACGGACTTCGGAAAAGTGACTCTATCCGTTAATTATACAAGTGGGGAGTTTACAATGGTTGTAAAAGACACGGGTAGCGGTATCGGTCAGGAGCAACAGGACAAGATATTCCAGCCTTTCGAGCGGCTGACCAATGCCGCCACGCAGGACGGCTTCGGGTTGGGGCTTTCCATCGTCCAAAACCTCGTCAAGCTGATGGACGGCACGATTGAATTGCAGAGCGAAACCGAAAAAGGAAGCACCTTCACGGTCAGGATACCGATGGGGCAAGCGACCGAAATCATAGGCGATAGTGTCCGCCCTTTATCGTCCAGCCTTCCCGAACATCTGTCCGTGCTGGTATTGGACAATGACGGGGTACAACTCGCCATGACACGGGATATGCTGCTCCGCAACAAAGCGGACTGCGATACCTGCCGCAATGTCCATGACCTGTTGGAGCGGATACGCAGCAAGAATTATGACCTGCTGATAACCGACCTGAAAATGACGGACATGAACGGCTATGAGGTATTGGAACTGCTTCGTACTTCGGCAATAGGCAACTCGCAGCATATTCCGGTAATCGTGGCAACCGCTATGGACAAGAGTGCGGAGGAAGAACTGCTTGCTTCAGGCTTCAATGCCTGTCTGTTCAAGCCGTTCTCCATGCCGGAGCTGGTGGAAACCGTTTCCCGTCGCATTACAAACCTCAATCAACGGCAATCTATCGACTTGTCCCCGTTGCTTGCCTATGGGGACAAGACAGAAGTATTGGAACGGCTGATAACCGAAACGGAGAAAGAAATGAGGCTACTTCTTGAAACCTACGAAAAGAGAGACATTGCTGGATTGGACAGCCTGATACACCATCTGCGCAGTTCGTGGATGGTTATCCGTGCAGACCTCCCGTTACAGGAACTCTACGACCTGATACACCAGTCCCCATACGATGAAGCCCTGTTGAACGGGAAAGTACAAGCCGTATTATCAACCGGAGAGAAAATAATCCGCAGAGCAAAGGAGGAACTATGTGCAAGGTAATCGTCATCGATGACAATGTAGTCTATTGTGATTACGTCTGCAACCTGCTCGGCAAGGCAAATATCCCGACCGAGAAGTTCTACACGCTTGCCAAAGCCAAGAAAGCGGTAGCCGCCATCGGACATGGCGATATAGTCCTTTCCGACCTGCGCTTTCCCGATGGAAGCGGCACAGATCTGTTGGAACTGTTACGGAAGGACGGCAAACGCAATCCGTTCATCGTCATGACCGACTATGCCGAAATCCCCTCCGCCGTGCAATCCATGAAATTGGGTGCGGAGGACTACATCTCCAAACGAGTGCTGGAAGACGGGCTTGTCCCGATGATAAGGCGGTTGTTCAAAAGGACGGAGCAATCCCAATCAAGGCAGGAGCGTATCCATGACAGGAGCAGCGAGGCGTTCCGCAAGATAGACCACCGCATCAGGTTGGTCGCCCCTACCGACATCAGCGTATTGGTATTGGGCGAAAACGGGACGGGCAAAGACCATATAGCGAAGAAAATACACCGCCATAGCGAGCGGGCGGACAGACCGTTTGTAGCCGTGGATTGCGGTGTGCTTACTCCCTCTTTGGCAGCATCCGTCCTGTTCGGACACGAGAAAGGTGCGTTCACGGGTGCGGTGGAAAGCAAGACCGGATATTTCGGGGAAGCGGACGGAGGTACATTGTTTCTCGACGAGGTCGGAAATTTGCCGTTGGAGGTACAACAGATGCTGCTCCGTGCCATACAAGGCAAGACTTACCGTCCTGTCGGCGGTAGCAAGGACAAGACTGCCGATGTGCGGATTATCACCGCCACCAACGAGGATTTGGAACTGGCGGTAAAGGACGGCAAGTTCCGGCAAGACCTGTTCTACCGTCTCCGTGAGTTTGTCATATCCATTCCTCCGCTTCGGGATTGCAGGGAGGATATACTGCCGTTGGCGGAGTTCTTCCTGAACGAGAAGAATAACGCATTGAAGAAATCCGTGTCGGGCTTCGATGAGAGAGCCAAGAATGTATTATACAGCCATAATTGGACGGGAAATGTACGTGAATTGAGGCAGGTGGTACAAACAGCCGTGCTGCTTACGGGTGAAGGGCTGGTTTCTGCCGATGCTTTGGGTTTGGATGCAGTGGAAACGGAATGTCCTTCCGAGTTCGCATTAGTGGATGAAAGGAGGCAGAAAGAACGCATTATCAGGGCATTGAGGGAAGCCGGAGGCAACAAACGGCAAGCCGCCCGACTGCTCGAAATATCCGTTCCGACACTCTATAAGAAGTTGGAACAGTATCATATACAGTAGAAAACAGACATAACCTGCAAGATATTCCACGGAAAAAGAGTATCTTTGCACTACGATTGCAAGGGTGGAAATTCACTTTTGCATAACATTTGAAAATGGCAGACAGAAAAAGCCAACGCTCTCTGTCTGACTATATATAGACATAAGACCGCAAGTCGTTTCTAATGGGAATCTGGAAAATGAACATTAGCAGGAACTGTTGCGTGATTGCTTATGCTATGCCTACGCATAGCGTGCATTCACCTATTCCTGCAAAGGCATTCCAGAGCCTCCATTAGAAGTAGCGTGAACTGCACGCTTCTTTTTTGGAACGGTTTCCGGTATGTAAGGAACATTATAAAGACCGTAATATATGGCAAAATTTCAACTGCTCATCGTCCAGTCCATAGAGGGATGTATGGTGGAAAACTATCAGGAGCAATACCCTGTCCTGTACCGGGAAGCCTCGAAACTGAAAGAGAGGGCGACCTTCCCGATGGACGAGAACGCCTCCCTCTCCATGCTGATTGACGGGAAAAAGCGCAAGGATTACTACGATGCAACCTACTTTATAGAAGCTACTCCCGTAACCGAAAGCATCATCAACGGTATGCTGCGGATGTACTTGATAAATGAAATTATAGTCTATACAATCCCCGTCATGCTTTATACAGGCAGACGGTTGTTCCAGTCCGAGTTGGCAAAAACGGATTGGAAATGTACCGATACAAAAGTCTTGAAAGACGGTAGCGTGCGCACTGTTTTCCGCAAACAAGAGAAATAAGCAGGGGCATTTTCTCCGCTGTTCCCGACAGCAGCTTCATTCCCTTGCCTCCCTCATCTCCTTATATTCCTGCGTTAATTTGACGACTTCACGGGTGATGGAGACAAGTTCCATCGTGCATTTTTCTAACTTGTAGAGCAATGCCAACGCTTTCTTCTCCGAGAAGTGGCTGCGCAGTTCCTTGACCACTTGGTTATAGTTGCTGCCCACCAGCCTGTATTGGCTGTGGAAGCCCGACAGCATGGCGTAGTATTCGTAGAGGGTTCTGTCCACTTTCAGCACATGGAACTTCTTGCCGAAGAAATGGGCTTTCAGGAACACCGCCTTTGCATACACCTTCGATTCCTCGTACATCTTCAGAAACCTCAGCCACTCGTCATCGTCAAACCGTACCCTGACGGAGTGGATTTTCGGGTTCAGTTTGGGCGGTCTGCCGTATAGCTTGCGTCCGCCCGTCTTCTGTTCATTCTTTTTCTCGTTCTTTTCTTCAATCATAATTTTCTGTTTTTAACCGTTCATGTTTACATTGAAAATCTCTGAATCAGCCGACTTCGGAGGTTGATTGCGCACCGTGTGCGCATCCCGCTTTTGAGTTGCCCGAAATTTTTCGAGTGCCTCAAAAGACATCTTGCTGTGTTCCGTTGAACACAAGAATCCTCCTGCCGTCGGATTACTTTTTCAAAGCAAGGCTTGACGGATACACTAAATACACTTGATAAACAGACTGTACCCGGTATATCCGTCAGACTGCACCCGGTTACAGTTTGCGCCATTGCTCGATGTCGTCCTGATAGGTGGCGATATGCAGCCGTGCGAGGTTCTCCAACAGCCCCGACACGCTCATCCGTCTGCCGCCCAACCTGCGGACAATCTCGTCCAGCCTGTCCCGTACCTCACGGCTGACGAAGACGGGTTTGCGGTCTTCGATTCTGGGGACTTGCAGGTAGGTGGCACGGTACTCCTCCAACGACAGCTTGCGCTGCTTGCTGCTGATGCGCTTGGAGGCGGTGGGCGGTTCGGGGGTGTCATCCTGCTTGGGTGATACTTCCGGCAATGGCTGCGGCTGTATCAGTTCCACGATAGACTGGCTTTCCGGAATGGGCGGATTTTTTTTCTTTGCGGATTCAGGCTGCGGATGGGCGGCTTGTGCAGCCGCATAGATTTCTTCCATAATCTCGTTGCTTGCTGACGGCTTCCGCCTTCCAGCCAGTTCGATAAGTTCCCGTTCCTGCTCGGAAGTGATAAGAGGCTCTCTTTTACTCATAATGCTTTACTTGTTTTAATGGGTGATTACTGTGGTCGGAGTGTACCCACCCGACCGATTGTCGTGTGCAAAGGAAGTATGCAGAGTGCAGTCCGTAAAGCGATTGGGTGCGGTGTGGCAATTTTGATTGGTTTTGCTGTATGATGACTTCACAGACGGTGCGGAGTTCTATGATTTGCCGGAATAACTGAACCGGAATCACTATATCCATAGTCACGATTTTATAAAGACCATAATCCGCTTATACAGTTTCAATTTATTCCATTGGAATACCTTGTCCCACGATATGAACGCCACTCGCTACCGTCAGTATGTAAGGTGGTTATACTATGAAAATGCTGTTATTCCTTTGCACCGTGAGACCGAAAAAGGAGTATGAACAATTAAAACAGTATAATGTATGGAAATAGTAAGTATCGAAAAGAAGACCTTTGAAACGATGGTCGCCAAGTTTGACCGCTTTGTCTGCCGGATGGAGAGTATCTGCGAACGAAACAGCGACAAGACCATGAACAAGTGGATGGACAATCAGGATGTCTGCCGGATGTTGAACATCAGTCCCCGTACCCTGCAAACCCTTCGGGACAACGGTACATTGGCGTTCAGCAAAATCGGCAACAAGACCTACTACCTGCCCGAAGACGTGAGGCGTATCGTCACACTCGTGGAGGACAGGCGGAAAGCCGCAGGGTACAGGGGCAGGGAGATTTGAATGAAGGAACAATAATAATCAACGACCACTAAATCCGAGTAAAGTATGAGTGAAATTCTGACAAAAGAGAGCGAGTGGATAACCCACTTCATGGGCAGTCTTGACCGTATGCTCTGCGGTGTGGAGAAACTGACTGCCGATTACCGCCCCACGTTGGGCGGTGAACGCTTCCTGACCGACAAGGAGGTGGCTGTACGGCTGAAAATCAGCAGACGGACATTACAGGACTACCGTAATGAGGGACGGATATCCTACTATCAGTTGGGCGGCAAAATCCTCTATGCCGAGAGCCAAGTGGAGCAGATGCTAAAAGACGGCTACAAGGCTGCGTTCCGCCAATCCAGACCTTGATTTTCTTGAAGGAGTGCAGTTCTCCGGCTGCCGATGCGTAATCTTGCACAAGCAATTATAATCAGTCTGTCAATGGAAATGAAAGGACGGCATACAGAGTGGCTTATTTCATTGTGAAGCCTTTCCGTATGCCGTCCTTTTTGATTTCCCTGTTTTCCGTCAGTCGCTTGTTCCCGTTGCCGTCTGCCTTTTCAGCGTGAAGCTGGCTGATGCAAGGTTTGGCGGAAGAATACTACCTGAAGAATGAGGGTGGAGATTGTTCCGACAACCGCTTGTGGCTCGACCTTGCAGCAGCCTCCGTGTCCTCACGATACCTTTGCAGACGACAACGGGGGCGAGGGAGTGACGGAATGGGAAGAATATCAATTAAATTCTCCGTATTTGCCCTGTCGGGCAAAATTTCCGTAAGAAAGGAACAAGGATATGGAGTTGTTTTCACTTGGCTTTGCACATAGTCTGCTTATTAGAAAATGTCTGAAAGCGATTGCCTCCTTGCTGTGCAGCCTGAACGCAAGAGCGACGACCATTTCAAGCGAATAGACATCGTAGTTTGCCCTGTCGTCCTGCCGGATATACTTCATCGTTTCGTGTTCCTGCAATTCTCCGCTTTTATAAATCTGCCGTATCGTCTTGCGAATATCGTAGGCGAATACCCCGAACAAGTCCGCCATCTCGAACTTGGTCATCCATACGGGCACGGTGGGTACAGTTACCGCACCGACTTTGTTGATTGTAATGATTCCTCTTTTCATATAGCCGAATTATTTGTTTGTTGTCCAACTGTTTTCTTGCTGTCCCTTCTTTGTATGAGTTTGTCCATCTCTTGGGATATTTTGCTCTCCGTAACTTTTGCATAGCCTTGCGTGGTGGTTATATTGGAATGCCCCATCATCTTGGCTATGCTTTCTATCGGTATGCTCTCCGAAATCAGGAGCGTTCCGAAGCTGTGCCTCGCCTGATGGTAAGACAAATCGTCCTCTTTGCCTATGCTTATCCCTATTTCGTGTATCTCATGCCACATCGAATCACGGCTCGGCAACGGGAATACGGGATTATGTTCATCGGTGGTGTTATACAGCGACAATATCTGCTCTGCCACAGGGTGCAACGGGATTACCGCTTCCACGTCCGTTTTCTTCCGGTTGATGCGGATATATTTCCTGCCGTCTGCCGTTGTCCCGATATGTCGGGGGTACAACCGTCTGGTGTCGGCATAGGCAAGCCCCGTGAAGCAGGAGAAGATGAAAGTCCTTCTGCCCAGTTCCGATGTCCGTTCGGGCATCGGTGTTTCCATAATCCGTTTCAGTTCCTCCCGACTGATGTATTTGTGCTTGGCGGACGGCTTCTTCTCGTATTCCACCTCCTCCACGGGATTTGTCCGGATGATTTCATTGTCCACCGCAAGGTAAAGCAGCCTGTTCAACCAGCAGAGACAGCGGTTTGTCTGTGTGGGGCTGAAATTCTTGCACCTGACAAGAAAAGCCTTGTAACCCGTTCCGAACTCTTCCGTGATTTCCTCGAAAGCGATGTCTTGCTTTCCCATGGAGACAATGTAGTCGGAAAGGTACTTTTGAAAATACTTGGAATGGCGGTAGGTGGAGTTGGAATCTATCTCCATTGACCTTATCCGCAAGCGTTCCCTCTCTATCTCTCCCATTTGCAACAGATGGGTGGGGATGACGAACTGTTTCGTCACGTTGGTCTTGAGTATCTCGGCACTGACGACACCCTGACTTTTGAGGATGTCCTCGTATGTCCGTTCCATATATTTCCGGTATTCGGTCAGACGGTTGTTCTCCCTCACGCTACGGGCTGTGCCCTCTTTGGCGTTCCAGTCCTCCGGACGGCAATAGACACCCGTGGCGATTACCGAACTTTTACCGTCTATGGTGATACGGCACATGACGGCGGTCGTGCCGTCAGTCTTTACCTTGTTCCTGTTGATGTAGAACAATATCCTGAATGTACTGCGCATGGCTGTATGTCGTTTATGGGTTTATAAAATCAGTTTCAAATCCTTTGTCGCCTCGATGAACTTGTCCATGTCCTCGAAGAGTTTCTTCGGGGTTACACGGGCATACACTTGGGTGGTCTGCATATTGGAATGTCCCAGCATTTTGCTGATGGTCTCTATCGGCACACCGTCTTCGAGGGTGATGAGCGATGCGAAGCTGTGCCGGGCTTGATGGTAGCACAAATCCTCCTTGATACCTGCGAGGACTGCCAACGCTTTCATGTGCCGTCTCAGGTTGGGATGGTATATCATCGGGAACAAAGTCGCACGGCTGTCGTCCCTGTATTTTTCAATAAGGGTTATCGCTTCGGGCAGCAGCCTCACGCTTGCACGGAGTTCGTTTTTCTTACGGCGGTATCTCAACCACAGGTTGCCGTCATCGTCCGTGAAAAGGTTGTCTTTCGTTATCGAGACCGTATCGGCATAAGCCGTTCCCGTATAGCAGGAGAATATGAACAGGTCTCTTGCCAGGATGTGCGTTGTACGGTGTGGCGCAATTTCCACATCCCGTATTTTCTCGAAACTCTCCTTGCTCAACGCTCTCGGCGTTTTGACGGTCTGTTTCGGCAAAGTGAAGTGCTGGAAAAGGAATCTTTCGGAATGTCCCTCCTTGTAGGCACGGCGACAGATTTTCTTCACGATGGCGAGGTAATGCCTCACGGTATCTATGGCAAGCCCTTTCTCGTCAATGACAAAATTCTGGTAGTCGTGTATGAACTGTTCCGTCAGTTGCCCGAAAGCCACATCCTTTGTCTTGAACTTGCGTTCGATGAACTCGCCCAATGTGCGGCGTGTGTAGAGATAGGCAGGGTATGTCCCTTTGGCACGGTCGATTCCTATACGGGCTTTCAGTTCCTCATTGACGGTATCAGCCATTTTCAGGAAAGTCATCTGCGTGTCCATGCTTCCCTGAAACATATCCTTGACCGCCATCGCATTGAAATCGGTCTTGCGTTCCATGAGTGAATCGAATGCGGAATTTACCGCCAACAGCAGCTTGTCGATTTTCGCATTGACCTCCACTGCTTCCTTGCTCTTGCCGTTCAGACGGCTTTCACGGGGATTCCACAGGTCGGGGGTGCAGGATAGCTTGCAACTGAACTGCGCCATCGTTTGGTTCACGGTGATACGCCCCATTATCGGGGCTTTGCCCGACTTGTCCAATCCGCTCTTTTTGAGGTAGAGCAGAACCTTGAATTTTTCAATCTTCATACGCTTATATTTTTAAGTGCAAAATTACTTGCCGTATAAGCGTTCCTTGATATGCAAAATATTGAGAATGAACGAAAACGAAACGGAGAGGGATTCTTTTTATCGCTTCCCGTTACCTGTATCCGTTCCGGTAACTGACGGGATAACGGTTTGGTAACTGAAAGGGTGCGATATTCCGTCTTTATTTGCGTTTTACCGTTTCTGCAAAATATCGCAACTATGCTAATCCTTAACCATTTACGTTTTACTTGCTTGCTTCTGTTTTCGTCTGCTTTGATAGGTCTATTTCACACAAGCCGCCATACTTTTGCAAGTACAGTTACTTTAGCCAATAACATATCTCTGGAAGTTGTTTCTAAGATGTTAGGACATACCAATACACGAATGACTGCCCATTATGCAAAGCTAATAGACAAGTGCATTGGTGAGCAGATGGATAAACTTATGGATACGTTTACAGGAGTTTCTGATTACTAAAGCATATCCTACCCACAAATTCCCCACTTGTAGCAATGCAGGTGGGGATTATTTTTTAATTTTGTGCAGAATTGAAGCAGGAAGTACTTATGGAAGATAACCAGAACATAGAAGAACAGAATATTCTCCCCAAGATGGATATAGATTTGTTAACTGAAATGGAGCAAAGCATGGAAGATGATTTCAAGCGTGAATACCAGCAAGAAGATGTTGCATCTATTCTTGACAGTATAGAATATATCAGAATCTATTGCAGGAACTTCCCACTATTTAATGGAGACGATTACCAGCCGCTTCAAGCACCATTCGCATACTATCGTAGTCGCAATACATATTTAAAGGAGCTGCCATTTACAGAAGATGAGTTTTATAATTTCACACTGATACAAGAGGCTATCAACAAATTAGAGTTACAACCCCAACCAACCTTTGAGTTCATTGCATTCTTATACCACATCATCAAAGTGTGGAGCGAGAACCAAATAACCACAGGGATTAGCAAGGTAAACAATATTCTCTCCATCTTAAGGGAACAGCCCAATGCCAAACTAAAAATGAATATCAAAGTAGATGGCAAGAACTTCGAGTTCGAGAACTCCCTATTCATTCACTCTATGCTTGAATTTTATTCTTCCCATGAACAGGTTTCACACTATCTTGTGGAGCGAGCGAATAAAAGAGTACGAGAGCGCACTATCCAATATTCTTTGGTCAAGACATTGTTGGATTATCTTCCCATCAAAGTAAAGAAGCCAGAGGATGTAAAATTTGTACAAGCAGAAAGAGACTTAGCCCTATGTACTTTATATCTCTGCAAATTGCTCATGGGAGCCCCTGCATATGTCTGCACTAAAGACAATAACATTACATTCGACAGCTTGATGAGGGCTTTCAAAGACTTCAACATTACGCTTAATCAAATGCTAACTTAATGATATTCAGTAGAGAAACTTTAAATTAATAAAACTTACTCTTATATACTTCACTTAATGGATATATCTTTGCACCGCTTTCAGAAAGCTGACAGGCACGTTGCCACAGACTAATCACTGAAAGACGTAAATATTATGCAAAACTTAAAATTACTGTTCATTGAGGGAAACCGTAAAGAGATTGACAAGACCAACGTAGTTGAATCTTACAACAAGATTAAGGCATACGGCTTCATTAAGACCATGCCCATTGAATACTTCCCCATGCAGGAAGTCAAGGATAAATTAGGTGACAGGGCACTTTACAAGCCTACCCTTATTCGCAAGAATGGAAATGGCGAACCTGTTATCAGCAGTTTTGAAATCAAATTGACCCCTGTGTCGCCAGAAGAATACGATAACTATGACGGTGTTTGTGCTGACGGTCAGCACAGGACAATGGCACTCATGTTTAGCGACCTTGAAGAAGAACAAGCCACCTATATAGAAGCCAAACTTCCTCGTGAGGATATGGATATAGTGACTTATATCTCTATGCGCAACAATGGCAGAAAGTGGTCTAATGAAGATTTCTATGCTTCAAGCATTAGCACAGGGAACGTTTATGCAGATTATATCCTCAATAAGAAAAAGGAGAAAGACTACAGTAAGGTAGTTCCAGCATTCCTGTTCAATATCTATACGTTTGGGACTTCAACCTTGACACCTACACAAATAAAATCCTTGCAGCAGGGTTATAAAAAGATGTCCAGTTTTGGTAAGGTGCAAATCAACAAGGACACCCAAGAAAGAGGAGATAAAGTCTTGAAAGCATTAAAGGACAACCAATTCTTAACATCAGACAGATTTACAGGACGATTTGGAGCTGGCTTGAAAGCTTTTTATACAGACGGTGGAAACATTGATAAGGTGATAAGGGCTATCAGTCTTATTAATAAGGAAACTTGGGAGAAATACTTCACCCCAACTTTTGGTCAGAGCATGGAAGCCAAATCCTATAAGGAAGCATTGGCTAAATTGCTAAAACAAGTAAAAGAATGACCTTTCAGACAGCCCATGTGACAGGTGGGCTTCTCTATTCCAAATTCTTGAGTTGGACATTTCAGCCTTATAGAACTATCTCAAGTTACCCATTATATAAACTTTAGTCATATCTAAGATTCTATAATTTGGATTACAGCTAACAGATTTTTAAAAGCCAACAATATATGATAACCAAGTTAGATATTCAAGAGAAAGATGGATTCCTTATCATGAAGGACTTCCCTATGAACTGCATCTTTAATAAGGTCAAGACAGGTTGCGGTGCTACTACCATAGCACTTACCAATAACGAGAATTATATCATCGCTGTTCCAACGACTGAACTGATTGAGAACAAATGCTATCCAATTAAAGATGCAGAAGGCAATGTGAAGTTTTGGAAGAGACATGAGCGCAGGGCAGGATTAAGTCCTGTTGTTGATAATCTGTTTGGCTTATATGGGAATTTCACCTTAGAGCTAAAGAAGACGTTAAAGGACTATCTGTCTTCTGTTGGAGTGAAGAAGATTATCTGCACCTATGACAAGATAGACAAGCTGATGGAGTTCATCAACCCTAAAGACTTTAAACTGATGATTGACGAATACCACAACTTCCTTAAACAATACTCATTCAGAGATAAGGCTATCAATGGGGTGTTGGCTCACTTTAAAGAGTTCAAATCCTATTGCTTCTTGTCAGCTACTCCTATTCCAAATAATTTGAAGCCAGCAATATTTAATGATATACCAGAGTACATCGCTGATTGGAATACAACAGACGAGATAATTGTTTATCCTTACCATACAAACAAGCCTTATATGGTAGCAGCCAAGTTCATTAAGACCTACCAAGCTAAAGGCTGTCTAAATGTAAACGGCATTGAAAGCAAGGAAGCATACTTCTTCATCAACAGCGTTACTGAAATCAAAGCCATACTTAAACAGACACAATTAACAGAGGATGATTATAGAATTATTTGTGCTGATAATCCTAAGAATAGAAGAACTTTGGAAGGATATACTATATCAAGTTCTGCTGACGCTCCCAAGAAATTCAACTTTATCACTTCCAAATCATTTGAGGGTGTGGACTTCCATTCTGAAACAGGATTATGCTTTGTTGTCAGCAATGTTCAGAACAGA
>OJJA01000275.1_pt1 | contig 26381 bp, 19 predicted proteins | sample 1596031 | NCBI WGS metagenome assembly OJJA01 (sample SAMEA4350132, study PRJEB24818) | metagenome | biome: human; feature: gut; material: faeces | place: Denmark | collected 2013-09
AAGATCAAAGTAATCTAAAGTGCCTTCAGGAAGAAGAAGGCGATAACCGTTTAACTCCATAAGCTATGAATTTGGAAACAAAGATAACAATTTATAAATTTACCCCTCAGCTTTTTACATTGACCCCCAAAGAGTTACTCCATGCTGGGAAATGTTCATTAGAAGAACTCCCACAGCGATGTGGCTTTGCCTCTAGAAGTGCTTTTTATGCCTCTTTTAGTAAAATAGTCGGAATGTCTCCTTTGCGCTTTCTAGCTCGAGAACAGAATAATTCGCTCTTAGAATCAATGATTTATGTATAATCAATTTTAGTTTTTTAAATTTATAAATTTAAAGTTTTTCTATTATGAACAAAAAGTTTTTAAGTGCAATCCTGTTTGGTGCCTTGATGGTTACCTCGACAGGAACATTTGTATCTTGTAAGGACTATGATGATGACATCGACAGCTTGAACGAGAAAGTGGACAAGCTGACTAAAGATTTGTCTGAATTACAGGCCGCAGCTGGAAAATATGTCACAGCTGTCAAGTATGATGCGGCAACAGGTAAGTTGACTGTTACCGGCGGTAACGGTGAAACTTTCCAACTTCCGATGCCTGCTGAACTTCCCACTTACTCTTTGAAAGTTGTAGATGGTAAGATACAGTTGTTAGATGGTGACAAGGTCGTTTCTGAAGCACCCCTGCCTACAACTGATGCTCCTGCGGCATTTGATCCTACTTTGTTGAAGTGGAACAATGGCTATCTGTATTATGGAGATGTAAAAATCTCAGGTGTAGAGAAACCTCAAAGCGTTGGTTCTATTACAGAAGTGAAAGATGAAGAAACTGGTGAGGTGATTGGCTATGTCATTGAACTAGATGGAAAATCTGCTACATTCTCTTTGGTTGCTGATTTGAAGGCGTTAGTATTCCAACCTGCATTCTATTATCACGGTATTGAAGCAATGGAAGCTATTGGTCTTAATTATAAAACCTTGACAGTAGCTAAAGTAGATGCAGATGGAAATTATGATAAGGATGCTCCTGTTGTAGGTGAAGCAACTACAATGATTCCGGACTTGGTAGCTGATTATCATGTAAATCCTACCGTAGCAAAAGTTCCAGGTGATGTAAAAGCATATACTTTCTTGCGTTATGACAAGAATTATACTCGTTCTGCTGCGACAGCTCCGAAAGTAGTAAAAACTAATGTTACAAACGGTAAGGCCCCCAAGGGTATATTGACTGTAAATGCTCATTTTACAGATGCTGATATTAAGAACATTGAAAATGATGAGCAAGTAACTGTATTAGCTTTGCAAGTAAGTAAGGGGGATACCGTTGTTACTTCTGATTATGCTGCTGTTAAGGCTGCTTATTACAAGGACTTGGTATTGGCAGCTGTAGATAGTATTCATGCAAATGACCGCCACTTGTTTACAACTGCTGCTGACGCTATTGCTGATAATGAACATGTTTGCAAGATTGTCTGGAACAGCAATGGTATCGATATTGCTCGTTTGGTCAATACTCACAGAACTAATATAGATAAAGAAGGTACACATTCAAAATGGGATGTTCGTGCTGCTGATGGTACTGTAGAAAAATATGGTTTCAAATATTCTTACGAATTAGTTGGTTATCATAAAGGTAATAACGAAACTTCAGAAAGTGCTCATGCTGCATTGAAGGGTTCTGTTATTCGTCCTCAGATGACAAGTGGTGGTAAGCAGCAACCTTGGGGATTTACTCAGAATAAAGCTACAAAAGATCGTGAACCGTTGGTTCGTGTTATCTTGACTGATACTATTAGCGGAAAAATAGCTTCTGTTGGTTATTTAAAATTCAAGATTACCGATACTGCTAATCAGAATGAAGTTGTATTGACCCCGAATTTCCCATTTGCCAATGGTTATACTGTTGATTGTACAGAAACAGAGACTAAACTTGGTTTGTCATGGCATCAAGTTGAAGAACAGATTCTGGCTCAATTGGAAGAAATTGGTATTTCTAAGGATGAATTCCATAAGAATTTCAAATTGGATGGTGCTGTAGAAGACGTAGAGCAACAAGCTTTGGTAAATGCTACTCAGTATGATGGAATTACTGTTGATTCTAAGGCTGTTACTACTCCGGTTGGTGTGGTTTCACAGACTAATTGGGATCCGGCGGATGAAATGACTGAAGTTTTGACTTGGGTAGTTAAGAATAATCAGGCATATCACATCTTTAAGGCTGGTGCTAAGAGTATTGCAGTAAATGTACGTTATAGCTATGAAGTATCTGAAGGTGTATATCAATATGTATATGTTACTTTCACTTGGACTCCTAGTCCTTTGAACTTTACTCCTAATGGTACCATTGAAAACTCTGCTAAGATTGATAAATATTGGTATGAAAAGAACGGTGCTGTAGCAGGTTCTGGTTATTCAGATATTCATGCTAATGTTCATCAAGTTGTTAGCGATAACTCTAATGATTGTACATTTGATAGCGAAATCTTGAATACTTTCACTGGTAATGTGATTACCGTGACAAGTGACGCTACTTATCCTGCATTTGCTAATGATAAGTTGACTAAGGAAGTTGTATTTGCTAACCCTCAAGATCATTTGACTAAGAAGGGAACTGCTTATGTCGTGAATGGTGCTTCTGGTGCTCAATATGATATCACTGTATCTGCTGATGGAAAAACTCTACAAGCTACTAATAACGCTGTAACAAAAGCAGTTGTTGTTCTTGCTGGAACAGTGATGGAATATCAAGAAAATGATTTTGCAAAAGATATTTTGAACAATGCAGATCACAACTTGCTGGGACAAGACCAGACATTTACTGCTAAATTGCAAATTAATGCTGCTAACTGCGATTATGTAGATTATGCTTTGGGTAACAACGTATTCTATGCTAAATATTTGCGTCCTGTATCAGTAGATCCGTCAGATGTAGATGAATTAATTGATGCTACTAATGGTGCTTCTATTGCAGGCTTGACCTTGAATCTGATTGATTGGAGAGACAAGTATTTTGATAAAGCAGAAGATACTACTGGTGATGATGGTAAGAAATATAATTTCTATGGATTTTATGGCGTAACTAAAGTTGCTGCTGATATTGAAAACGCTACAACAACTTTGAATGGTGGAACATTAGGTTCTACTAAATTATCTTCTGTAACGAAGAATGTAAAATTGTATTTCGGTGAAGATAAATCTACAACCAATGTATTTACTGCTCTGAAGGTTGGCGATAATGGTAAATTCTATTATTACAATAATGGTACTACTTTAGGTAAGTTTACAATCCGCGTTCCGCTGGAAGTTACTTATAAGTGGGGTACTATCTATACCGAAGTTGATTTGAATATCAATAAGACTATTCAGAACTAATATTGTAATAACTTTGAGTTTAATTTAAATAAGGGCCGGCCATTCATAGTGGCTGGCCTTTTTTAATAGGAGGAAAGAATGAAATGAAAAAACTGAAATTTATTTTATTGTTGACTGTTTTATTAACAACCTTTTCTTGTCAATCAGGAAAACAGAAGGTGCAAAGCAAAGAAGAGAAGAGTATTAATGAATTTGTAGCTCATCTAACGGAAGTTGATACGGTTTTGATAACAAACCTAATAAATCAATTTATGGAATATGCGAAAAATGGTCAGCTGGAATCTGCCGCAGCTATGCTTTATAAAGCCGATTCGGCAGATGTTTGGAATGAACCTATTCAATTGGATAACAATGAATTGCATCAAGTCGCAAAAATGCTGGAATCTTTTCCTGTATTAAGTTATAAGATAGATTATATAAAGTTCTATACTCCTGTTAAAAACGAGGTGAAGTGTACGATTGTTATGCAGAAAGGAGAAAGTGGAACACCTATTGCAACTAGTAGTTGGTATTTTAAGCTGATGAATTATTTGGGTGGATGGCGGCTTTGTATGATGAATTAGCTAATGATCGATTTATATAAGCAGTCGTGGGAAAAAGTGTCATTTAAAAATTATTGAAGGGGGTGTTTGTTTAGGATATTTATGTGATTTTCAATACAAAAGATTATAGTTATAAATTGTAGCAGGGTCAAAAGAGAACGGTTTCTCAGGCTTGTAGTCGAAAAGTTGACAGTTCAACCAGATAATCCGGACTGTCAGCTTCTTTTTTTGTGTCCGGAGAGATTTCTTCTGTCCGGTAAGTTCCCTATGGATCCAGATAGCAGTGCATTTACCCATAGCAAGGATAACAGCATTACGATAATCTGTGAAAGTATTTCTTTCTTAATCATATTATATCCTGTTCCTTTTCAAAAGTTACGAAAGAGTGATCGCATGAGTAAGAAAAATCTTACTCTGCTGTTTTGTAAGCCTTGTCCATACTTTGTATCCGTCGTCTTGCACCGAATATCTTGTAACAGGAATGAAACTCCTTTGTCACGAAACCTTTAATAGAGTGTAACTCTCAAGAAACCTGACCCATCTACTTTTGCGGCAGATTTATAACGCATAAAAAAGTATATGAAAAAGGTTGTTAGAGCTGTGTCTCTTATGCTGCTGATGGCAGGTGTTTGTGGAAATGCATTTGCCGAGGAAAATGAAAACATTGTCCGGCAAGGCGCTATCCGCGGACGTGTGATAGACAATGGAAAACAAATTCTGCCGGGTGCTTCCATCTTTGTTGAAAATCTGAAAACCGGAGTAATCAGTGATGTGAACGGTTTTTATACGCTGCCCAATCTGAAACCCGGAACTTACACAGTTAAAGTAACCTACGTAGGTTATAGCCCCATTGAAATGAAAGTTACCGTCCCCGAAGGCAAGACTTTAGAAAAAGATATAGTGATGAATGAAGGGGTGGAACTGCAGGAAGTGCAGGTAAAGGGAGCTTTTCAAGGACAGAAGAAAGCAATCAATACACAAAAGAATAATCTGGGTATCACTAATGTTGTATCTGCCGACCAGGTAGGAAAATTTCCCGACTCAAACATAGGTGATGCATTGAAACGTATCAGTGGCATCAATGTGCAATACGATCAAGGCGAGGCCCGTTTCGGACAGGTCCGCGGCACTAGTGCCGATTTAAGCTCCGTCACCATTAACGGCAACCGTGTCCCATCTGCTGAAGGGGATACCCGTAACGTGCAGTTGGACTTGATTCCTGCCGATATGATTCAGACCATCGAAGTAAGCAAAGTCGTTACACCCGATATGGACGGCGATGCTATCGGTGGTTCCATCAATCTGGTAACCAAAAATTCTCCTTATAAACGCACTATCAATGCTACAGCGGGAAGTGGTTACAACTGGATCAGCGAGAAAGCCCAGTTGAACTTAGGTTTCACTTACGGCGATCGTTTCTTCAATGACAGACTGGGCATGCTGCTCTCCGCTTCTTATCAGAATGCTCCTTCCGGTTCTTATGATACTGAATTCATGTGGGAACAAAATGAGGATGGCAAAGTATATGTCAGCGATTATCAGATGCGCCAGTACTTTGTCACCCGTGAACGTCAAAGTTATTCGGCGGCTTTTGATTTTGATATCAATGAAAACCATAAATTGACTTTCAAAGGGATCTTCAACAACCGTAACGATTGGGAAAACCGTTACCGTACCAATATCAAGGATTTGGATGAGAACGGAAAAGGCACAGTCCGCATCCAGACCAAAGCAGGTACTCCCGATAATCGCAATGCCCGTCTGGAGCGTCAGCGTACCATGGATTTCGCTTTGGGCGGAGAACACTTATGGGGGGCAATCGGTATGGATTGGAATGCCAGTTATGCAAAAGCTACGGAAGAACGCCCTAATGAACGTTATCTTGACTTCCAACTGAAAAAGCAGGAATTTGATATGGACTTGAGTGATGAACGCCAGCCGTTGGCAACACCTGGAACAGGTTCTACTTTGACACTGAGTGATAAGTTCAGCTTGAAGGAACTGACGGAACAACAGGAGGACATCAAAGAAGAAGATATGAAATTCTCGGCCAATTTCAAGGCCAGTTTAAATAATGGAGCTAAACTGAAGTTCGGTGCGAAGGTAGTACGTAAAACAAAAGAGAAAGAAATAGACTTCTACGAATATACTCCGAAAGACGAGGATGCCTTCATGACCAACAGCCTGAAAAATACGGTAGACCAGAGTACGGATAAGTTTATGCCGAGCGACAAATATCAGGTAGGAACATTTGCCAGTAAAGAATATGTGGGTGGATTGAATTTAAATGATGCTTCCCAGTTCGATAAAGAACAGGTACAAGCCGAATTGGCTGAGAACTTTGAGGCTCGTGAAACTGTAAGTTCCGGGTATGTGCGGTTTGATCATAAATTCGCTTCCGATATAAACCTGATGGCGGGACTCCGTATGGAACATACTTCCCTTCGTTATACCGGCCGTAACTATGATGATGAGACAGATAAGACCACCAAGACCGGCCGCATGACCAACAGTTATGTGAATTTCCTTCCTTCTATTTTGGTGAAATGGGATGTAAATGATGATTTCAAGATACGCGGTTCTTATACGCAGACCTTGAGCCGGCCCAAATATTCAGCTTTGGTTCCCAGTGTGAATATCAACCGTGGTGATAATGAAATAAAGATTGGTAATTCTGACTTGAAACCGACTATTTCTTATAACTTTGATTTGAGTGCCGATTATTATTTCAAGAGTGTAGGTTTAGTGAGCGCAGGTTTCTTCTATAAGAAAATAGACGATTTCATCGTAGATCAGGTACTGACCAACTATGAATACCAAGGAACAGAATATACCCGTTTCACTCAGCCCAAGAATGCAGGAAATGCTAATCTGTGGGGATTGGAATTTTCTTATCAGCGTGATTTCGGCTTCATTGCTCCAGCCTTGAAGTATGTGGGTTTCTATGGAACCTATACTTATACGCACTCACGCGTGGAGGACTTTAACTTCGAAGGACGTGAGAACGAGAGCGGGTTGAGTTTGCCGGGGTCTCCCGAGCATACGGCGAATGCCTCTCTTTACTTTGAAAAAGGAGGCTTGAATGTGCGCCTGAGCTATAACTTTGCATCTGATTTTATCGATGAAATGGGCCCAAGTACATTTTATGACAGATATTATGATGCTGTGAACTATATGGATGTGAACGCCAGTTATACCTTTGGCAAGAAGGTGAAAATGACCTTTTATGCTGAGGCGAACAATCTGCTGAACCAGCCGCTCCGTTATTACCAAGGGACGAAGGATCGTACTATGCAGGCAGAATATTATGGCGTGAGAATGAATGCAGGTTTAAAAATAAGTTTCTAAAAATAAGTATATGAAAACGTTGATGATGATTAGAAGAATGAAAGAAGTATTGACATGGGTATGGATTGCCGTCATTGGTACGGCTATTTGCCTGAATGTGTGTGCCCAGACTCCGCAAGATTGGAAAGGACTGGAGAAACAACTGAATTTTTATATGGCCAACGATTTGGGACGTAACGGTTATTATGACCAGAAGCCCATAGCCGAGCTGATGGGAGAAATGGCGGATGTTATTGGTCCCGAGTGTGTATTTGCAGCCGGAGACGTGCACCATTTTGAAGGTGTGCGCAGCGTTAACGATCCGCTCTGGATGACCAACTACGAGTTGATTTACAGTCATCCCGAGTTGATGATAGACTGGTTTCCGATCTTGGGAAATCATGAATACCGGGGTAATACGCAGGCTGTGTTGGATTATACCAATGTGAGTCGTCGCTGGTCGATGCCTGGTCGTTATTATACCAAAGTCTTCGAGAAGAAAGGAACTGCCATCCGTTTTGTGATGATAGATACCGCTCCTCTGATTGACAAATACCGTAACGAGAGCGAAACTTATCCGGATGCCTGTAAACAAGATATGGATCAGCAATTGGCATGGATAGATTCTGTACTGACTGTTGCCAAAGAAGATTGGGTAGTCGTAATCGGACATCATCCCATTTATGCTGAAACGTCGAAAGACGACAGTGAACGCAGCGATATGCAGAAGCGTCTGGATCCTATCCTCCGTAAACATAAGGTGGATATCTATGCATGCGGACACATTCATAACTTCCAGCACCTTCGTGTGCCGGGCAGTGATATCGACTATGTGGTAAATTCGGCTGGTTCGTTGAGCCGTAAGGTAAAACCAGTGGAAGGCACTCTGTTCTGTAGTCCCGAACCGGGCTTTTCTATCTTTACGGCAGACAAGAAAGAACTGGATATGCACATGATTGATAAGAAAGGAAAAGTAATCTATACTGTAAAACGCACCAAATAGGGATAGTTATTTTAGGGAAAAAGAGTACATTTGCGGTATAAAACTGTAAATGTACTTTTTGTTATGTTGAATACACTCCTTTTGATTGGTGGTCTGGCTCTCATTTTAGCTGGCGCGAATGGCTTGACGGATGGTTCTGCAGCGGTTGCCAAACGTTTCCGTATTTCTGATTTGGTAATAGGGCTTACCATTGTAGCTTTCGGCACTTCGGCTCCCGAATTGGTTATCAGTGTGCTTTCTGCATTGAATGGCAGTGCTGAAATGGCTATTGGTAATGTGGTGGGTAGTAATATATTCAATGCTTTGATGATTATAGGTTGTACTGCCTTGGTACTCCCTATAAAAGTAGGTGAGGGGACGATGAGTAAAGAGATTCCGTTAGTCATTCTTTCTTCGTTGGTACTTTTTGTCTGTGCCAATGACATGATGCTGGACAGGGAAGCGGTCAATGTTATCAGCCGTTCCGATGGGTTTGTTCTGCTGGCTTTCTTCCTTATATTTATGCGTTATACATTTGCCATCGCCCGTAATGGGGCAGATGAGGCAGGAGAGGAGCAGAAGATAAAGGAAATGCCTGTATGGAAATCGGTGTTGTATATTGCAGGAGGGCTGGCCGGACTCATATTCGGCGGACAGCTTTTTGTTGACGGGGCAAGCGGGCTTGCCCGTTCATGGGGTGTCAGTGAATCGGTAATCGGACTGACATTGGTAGCCGGAGGTACTTCCTTGCCGGAGCTTGCCACATCTGTTACGGCGGCTTTAAAGAAGAATCCGGGAATTGCTATCGGCAATGTCATCGGTAGTAATCTGTTCAATATATTCTTTGTTCTGGGGTGCAGCGCTACGGTGTCACCGCTTCCGATGGGGAATATAAATAACCTCGATTTAAGTGTACTGATTGCTTCCTCCCTGTTGTTGTGGCTGGTAGGCTGGTTTTTCCGCAAACGTACCATAACCCGGCTTGAAGGCGCATTGATGGTTGGCTGTTATGTCGTTTATACCGCCTATCTTATTGCCCAACAGTGAAAAAGCCATAAAAAGAATAAGTTTTCTGCAAAAAAACTTCTATCTTTACACCCCGAATTTTATAAAAATACAGCATGGCTATTACCATTAAAAAAGTCAGTTCAAAGAAAGAACTAAAGACGTTTATACGGTTCAACTACGAGTTATACAAAGAGAATCCCTATTCCGTACCCGATTTGTACGATGATATGCTGAATACGTTCAGCCCGAAGAAGAATGCCGCTTTCGAGTTTTGTGAGGCGGAGTATTTTCTGGCATATAAGGATAACAAGGTGGTAGGACGTATTGCAGGGATTATAAATAAACGCGCAAACGAGACTTGGAATAAAAAAGAAGTCCGTTTCGGATGGATCGATTTTCTGGATGATATCGAAATATCACGTGCCTTGTTGGATGCAGTAGCCCAATGGGGTAAATCAAAAGGTATGGATACCATTCAGGGACCTTTAGGCTTTACCGACTTTGATGCGGAGGGTATGCTGGTAGAAGGATTCGACCAGTTGAGCACCATGGCGACTATCTATAATTATCCTTATTACCCACAGCATATGGAGAAGTTGGGATTCGAGAAGGATGCCGATTGGGTGGAATATAAAATTTATATTCCGGATGCAATTCCTGATAAGCATAAGCGTATCAGTGACTTGATTCAACGTAAGTTTAACCTGAGGGTGAAGAAATATACATCGGGTAAGAAAATTGCGGCCGAATATGGACAGGCTATATTCGAGTTGATGAATGAGGCTTATGCTCCGCTTTATGGTTTCTCGGCTTTGTCGCAAGGACAGATCAACCAGTATATAAAGATGTATTTGCCTATTGTAGATTTGCGTATGGTAACCTTGGTGACCGATGCCGAAGATAAACTGGTGGCAGTGGGGATTTCAATGCCTTCTCTGTCCGAAGCGTTACAAAAAGCGAAGGGACGTTTGCTGCCTATGGGATGGTATCACCTGTTGAAAGTGTTGTTCCTGCATAAGTATCCTCCTATGTTGGATTTGTTGCTGGTTGCTGTAAAACCTGAGTATCAGAACAAAGGTGTCAATGCTTTGTTATTCTCGGACTTGATCCCCGTATATCAGCAGCTGGGATTCGAGTATGCCGAAAGTAATCCGGAACTGGAACTGAACGGAAAGGTGCAGGCCCAGTGGGAATATTTCAAGACCGAGCAGCATAAACGCCGTCGTGCTTATAAAAAGAGTATTCTGTAACAACGATATATAAAAATGTGATAAGTCAATATGGAAGAAAACAACGAACTGATAAACAATCCCGCCGTAGAATATACCGACGATAATATCCGCCACCTCAGTGACATGGAGCATGTGCGTACCCGTCCCGGTATGTATATTGGAAAGTTGGGTGACGGATCACATGCCGAGGACGGTATCTACGTTCTTTTGAAAGAAATTATCGATAACAGTATCGATGAATTTAAAATGCAGGCGGGTAAAAAGATTGAGATTATTATTGAAGAAAATCTCCGTGTCAGCGTGCGTGATTATGGCCGGGGTATTCCGCAGGGAAAACTCATTGAAGCTGTTAGTGTGTTGAATACGGGAGGTAAATATGACAGCAAGGCGTTCAAGAAGAGCGTCGGACTGAATGGGGTCGGTGTGAAAGCCGTCAACGCATTGAGTTCACGTTTCGAGGTGCGCAGCTATCGTGATGGAAAGGTGCGTATCGCTACCTTTGCCAAGGGAGACTTGTTGACGGATACCACACAAGATACAACAGAGGAGAACGGTACCTATATTTTCTTTGAACCGGATAACCTGTTGTTTGAGAACTACAGTTTCCGTCCGGAGTTCGTGGAAACCATGCTCCGCAACTATACCTATCTGAATACAGGACTGGCCATTATCTATAACGGTCAGCGTATCCTGTCCCGTAACGGGTTGGTGGACTTGCTTAACGACAACATGACGGCTGTGGGATTATATCCCATCATCCACTTGAAAGGAGAAGATATCGAGATCGCTTTTACGCATACCGGTCAGTATGGTGAGGAATATTACTCTTTTGTCAACGGACAGCACACCACACAGGGAGGTACGCACCAAAGTGCTTTCAAAGAGCATATAGCCCGTACCATCAAGGAATATTTCAACAAGAATATGGACTATGCCGATATCCGTAACGGATTGGTAGCTGCCATTGCCGTTAATGTGGAGGAACCGTTGTTCGAAAGTCAGACTAAAATCAAGCTGGGCTCTACCAATATGGCTCCCGGTGGTCCTACCGTTAATAAGTTTGTAGGTGATTTTGTAAAGACTGAGGTCGATAACTATCTGCACAAACATACGGATGTGGCCGATGTGATGTTGCAGAAGATTCAAGAATCGGAGAAAGAGCGTAAGGCTATAGCCGGAGTGACCAAACTGGCACGTGAACGTGCCAAAAAGGCAAATCTTCATAACCGTAAGTTGCGTGACTGCCGTTTTCACCTGAATGATGCCAAAGGAGACAAGAAGGAGGAAAGCTGCATTTTCATTACCGAGGGTGACTCGGCGAGCGGTTCTATCACCAAGAGCCGTGATGTAAATACTCAGGCAGTATTCAGTTTGCGTGGTAAGCCGTTGAATTCTTACGGGCTGACCAAGAAGATTGTATATGAGAATGAAGAGTTTAACTTGCTTCAGGCTGCTCTGAACATAGAGGACGGTATGGAAGGATTACGATATAACAAAGTGATTGTGGCAACAGATGCCGATGTGGACGGTATGCACATCCGTTTGTTGCTGATTACCTTCTTCCTGCAATTCTTCCCCGATTTGATAAAGAAAGGTCACGTATATATTCTTCAGACTCCTTTGTTCCGTGTCCGTAACCGCAAGAAAGGAGTTTATGAAACGGTATATTGTTATTCGGAAGAAGAACGGGTTGCCGCAATCGAACGGTTAAGCCCCAATCCCGAAATCACACGGTTCAAAGGTTTGGGAGAGATTTCACCCGATGAATTCAAGCACTTTATCGGCAAAGATATGCGTTTGGAGCAAGTTTCCCTCCGCAAGACTGATCTGGTAAAGGAGTTACTGGAGTTCTACATGGGTAAGAACACGATGGAACGTCAGAATTTTATTATAGATAACCTTGTTGTAGAAGAAGATATTGCGTGAGTGAATCACTAAAAAATATGAGAAGAGCGATATTTCCGGGAACCTTTGATCCTTTTACCATCGGTCATTATTCGGTCGTGAAGAGAGCGTTGACTTTTATGGACGAAGTGGTGATCGGCATCGGTATCAATGAGAATAAGAAAACTTGGTTTCCTACAGAGAAACGAGTGGAGATGATCGAGAAACTTTTTGCGGATGATCCCCGGGTAAAGGTCGATGCTTATGATTGTCTGACCATTGACTTTGCCCGAGCTAAGGAGGCGCAGTTCATTGTTCGTGGTATCCGTACCGTACACGATTTTGAATATGAGGAAACTATAGCCGATATCAACCGGAAACTGGCCGGAATAGAAACGATTCTGTTGTTTACGGAGCCGGAACTAACCTCTATCAGCTCTACGATTGTAAGAGAATTGTTGCAGTTTGGCAAAGATGTGACGCCATTCTTGCCTGAAGGAATGAAAATAGACTGACCATGAAATATACTATGTATTTTGCAGGCTTGATTGCCTGCTTTTTTTCTATCGTAGCCGCACAGGCTCAGGAGAGTAAATTTCTGAATTCTCCGGCACGTAAGTTGCAACTGGCGGAATTTGCCATTGCCAATCTTTATGTAGACGAAGTCAATGAGGGAAAGCTGGTGGAAGAAGCTATCGTAAAAATGCTGGAGCAGCTTGATCCTCATTCTACCTATTCTGATCCGGAGGAAGTGAAGAGAATGAACGAGCCGTTGCAGGGAAACTTCGAAGGTATCGGTATACAGTTTAATATGGCGGAGGACACTTTGCTGGTGATACAGCCTGTATCGGGCGGACCGTCCGAAAAAGTCGGTATTCTGGCCGGTGATCGTATCGTCATGGTGGAAGATACGCTGATAGCCGGTGTAAAGATGAGTACCGAGGATATTATGCGTCGTCTCCGTGGTCCTAAAGATTCAAAAGTGAATCTGAAAATACTTCGCCGAGGGGTGAAGGAACTGCTCCCCTTTACGGTGAAAAGGGATAAAATACCTGTTTACAGCCTGGATGCTTCCTATATGATTAAAGATAAGATCGGTTATATTCGTATCAACCGTTTTGCCGCCACTACCCATGAGGAGTTCAAGAAAGCGTTAGCTGAATTGCAGAAAAAAGGGATGAAAGACTTGATTCTTGATTTGCAAGGCAATGGCGGGGGGTATTTGAATGCTGCTATCGATATTGCCAATGAATTTTTGGGTAAAAAGGAACTGATTGTCTATACGGAGGGCCGTCGTAATCCTCGTAGCGAGTTTTTTGCCAAAGGTACGGGTGAGTTTCAGAACGGTCGTCTGATGGTATTGGTTGATGAATTTTCTGCTTCTGCCAGTGAGATTGTGACCGGAGCTGTTCAGGATTGGGACAGAGGAGTTGTTGTGGGCCGGCGCAGTTTTGGTAAAGGCTTGGTGCAGCGTCCCATTGATTTGCCGGACGGTTCGATGATCCGTCTGACGGTGGCCCGCTATTATACGCCTGCCGGACGTTGTATCCAGAAACCTTACGAGAGCATTGAAAAGTATAATGAAGACCTGATAGACCGTTATAATAAAGGAGAAATGATGAGTGAAGACAGCATCCACTTTCCGGATTCACTGAAGTTCAAGACTCATAGGTTGGCCCGTACGGTATATGGTGGCGGAGGGATCATGCCCGATTATTTTGTGCCGATTGATACGACTCTCTATACTAAATACCATCGTCAGTTGCGTGATAAAGGAGCGTTGATGAAAGCTCATTTCCATTTTATTGATGCCCATCGTAAAGAATGGCTGGGCAAATACAAGACTTTCAATGAGTTCTACAAACGTTTTGAAGTGACTCCGGATATGTTGGCACAACTGGTTGCTACCGGCAAGGAGATGGGAGTGGAATATAATGAAGAAGAGTATCAAAAGGCCCTGCCTCTGCTGAGGTTGCAGATGAAAGCATTGATAGCCCGTGATTTATGGGATATGAATGAATATTATCACGTCATTAATGACGCGAATGAAAGTATCAGGAAAGCGCTGGAACTGTTGGAGCAACCGGACTTTGAGGGGCTGCTGTTGAAAAAGCGATAGTCAAGACTTTATATTAACTGCAGGGGCGCATAGTTGCACTCCTGCAGTTGTCTGAAAAACTTCTGTTGTGTCTTCTTTTAGGTGTGGAATAATTTTCCAACCATCACTTTATCTGTCTCCCGAACAACACCTTATTCAGCCATCGGTTCACATACACGTTCACGAAAGCACATCCTACTCCGATAGCGGCTCCTGCCACTACATCACTGGGATAGTGCACCCCTTGGTTCATCCGGGCAAACCCTACTCCGCAAGCCCATACGGCTGAAGGGGCGATAACATACCACTTAGGATAAGTGATGGAGAGTGAGGTGGCTAAAGAAAAAGCTGCCGCAGTGTGTCCTGAAGGGAATGACGGACTATCGGCATCCGGTGCTCCGTATGCATGAATCTTATCCGGATACTTTACAAAAGGCCGGTCACGACCTATTATATGTTTGGCGGCGTATGTAATCCCCACTGCTTCAATCACACTGGTTCCTATGTAAATGGCATCTTTCAGCATCGGCTGGTCTTTTTTTATCAATGCATAGAGTCCCATGGCTGTAGGTATTCCTACGGGTAGAATCACTCCGCTAGCGGACAATCCGCGGCTCAGTCCGTGTACATCCCATCGGTTGATGGTTTTCAACGTGTTGATGTCTATATTCTGTGCGCTGAGGCTGAATGTAAAACAGGCTGTCAGTATAAGAAAAATAATCCTTTGGCGTTTCATTTAGTTTGGCATTTGTTCAGTGCAAAGATAGGAAAATAATGTAATTCGCATTTACCCTTCTCCGAATTAAAGAATAATTTCCATAATTCCTTGTATTATCGCTAGAATTCCTTTACTTTTGCATCGTGAATACACAGCTTTTAACAGAATTTTTAGTTCTAACAATTAAATAATTTAAATTCAATCATTTATGTGGTTAAGTAATTCATCTATTGGAAGGAAAGTGGTGATGAGTGTCACAGGTATCGCCCTTGTCCTGTTTCTGACGTTTCACATGGCGATGAACCTTGTTGCGCTCTTCTCGGAAGATGCTTACAACATGATTTGTGAATTCTTGGGAGCTAACTGGTACGCGTTGGTTGCAACTGCCGGGCTGGCTGCTCTGTTTGTAATTCACATCATCTACGCTTTCTGGTTGACCATGCAGAACCGTGCAGCTCGCGGTAGCGAACGTTATGCAGTGAACGTTAAACCTAAAACTGTGGAATGGGCATCTCAGAACATGCTTGTCCTGGGTATTGTTGTCATTGCCGGATTGGCTCTTCATTTTGCCAATTTCTGGTACAAAATGCAGTTTGCCGAAATTATCGGTGTTCATGATTTGGGCGCATTCGGTCCTACAGACGGTGCCGCTTACATTCGTGAAACATTCGGATGCCCTGTATTTACAGTGCTTTACCTCATTTGGTTAGCAGCTTTGTGGTTCCACCTGACTCACGGATTCTGGAGTGCTTTGCAGACTTTGGGCTGGAGCAATAAAATCTGGTTCGAGCGTTGGAAGACTATTGGTAACATCTACTCTACTTTGGTAGTTCTTGGTTTTGCAGCAGTAGTCGTTATCTACTTCGTGAAATCACTCGCTTGTGGTGCTTGCTAATCGTAAATTGTAAATGATAAAATTGTAAATGAATATGGCTACTATAGATTCTAAAATTCCTGAAGGCGCTTTAGCCGAGAAATGGACCAATTATAAAGCTCATCAAAAATTGGTAAACCCTGCCAACAAACGTCGTCTTGACATTATTGTGGTAGGTACCGGTTTGGCAGGTGCTTCGGCTGCTGCTTCACTGGGTGCTCTGGGTTTCAAGGTATTAAACTTCTGTATCCAGGACTCTCCCCGTCGTGCACACTCTATCGCTGCACAGGGAGGTATCAATGCTGCTAAGAATTATCAAAATGATGGTGACTCTGTTTACCGTCTTTTCTACGATACAATCAAAGGTGGTGACTACCGTGCACGCGAAGCTAACGTTTATCGTCTGGCCGAAGTGTCAAATGCTATCATCGACCAGTGCGTAGCTCAAGGTGTTCCTTTCGCTCGCGAATACGGTGGTTTGCTGGATAACCGTTCATTCGGTGGTGCTCAGGTTTCACGTACATTCTATGCCCGCGGTCAAACCGGACAGCAGTTGTTGCTGGGTGCTTATTCTGCATTGAGCCGTGAAGTTCAGCGTGGTAACGTGAAGTTGTACACTCGTTATGAGATGTTGGACGTTGTGCTGATTAAGGATAACGAAGGTGTGGAACGCGCCCGTGGTATTATCGCCCGTAATTTGGTTACAGGTAAGATTGAACGTTTCGCTGCCCATGCGGTAGTTATCGGTACCGGCGGTTATGGTAATACTTACTTCTTGTCTACCAACGCTATGGCGTCAAATGGTTCGGCTGCTATGCAGGTTTACCGCAAAGGTGCTTACTTTGCCAATCCTTGCTTTGCACAGATCCACCCGACTTGTATCCCTGTACACGGTGACAAGCAGTCTAAACTGACTTTGATGTCCGAGTCATTGCGTAATGACGGACGTATCTGGGTTCCGAAAAAGCTGGAAGATGCCAAGGCATTGCAGGCAGGAACTAAGAAACCGACCGATATTCCTGATGCAGACCGTGACTTCTACTTGGAACGCCGTTATCCGGCATTCGGTAACCTGGTTCCCCGTGACGTTGCTTCACGTGCTGCGAAAGAACGTTGCGACGCCGGTTTCGGTGTGAACAACACAGGTCTGGCCGTATTCCTTGACTTTAAATACGCTATCGACCGTCTGGGTGAAGATGTAGTTCGTGCCCGTTACGGTAACTTGTTCGATATGTACGAAGAAATCACTGACGAAAATCCGTACAAGACTCCGATGATGATATTCCCGGCTATCCACTATACGATGGGTGGTATCTGGGTTGACTATGAACTGATGACTTCTATCAAGGGCTTGTATGCTATCGGTGAAGCTAACTTCTCTGACCACGGTGCAAACCGTTTGGGTGCATCTGCATTGATGCAGGGATTGGCTGACGGTTACTTCGTATTGCCTTATACTATCCAGAACTATTTGTCAGACCAGATTCAGGTTCCCCGTTTCTCGACAGACCTTCCTGAATTTGTGGCTGCCGAAAAGGCTGTAAACGATAAGATCCAGAAACTGATGAATATCAAGGGTCATCGTTCAGTAGACTCTATTCACAAGGAACTGGGTCACATCATGTGGGACTTCGTAGGTATGGGACGTACCAAGGAATCTTTGACTACTGCTCTGGCTAAACTGAAAGAAGTAAGAAAGACCTTCTGGAGCGACCTTCGCATTCCGGGTGAAGCTAATGAATTGAATGTGGAACTTGAAAAGGCAATCCGCCTGGCTGATTTCATCGAAATCGGTGAGCTGATGGCTTACGATGCATTGAACCGTGAGGAATCTTGTGGTGGTCACTTCCGTGAAGAACACCAGACTCCGGAGGGTGAAGCGCTTCGTCACGATGACAAGTTCTCGTATGTAGCTTGCTGGAAATACACAGGTGAAGGAAAAGAACCCGAATTGATCAAGGAAGATTTGAACTATCAGTTCGTTAAGGTTCAAACTCGTAACTATAAGTCTTAATTATTAATTGTATAGAAATCATGGATAAAAATATAAGTTTCACACTGAAAGTTTGGCGTCAGAAAGGTCCTAAGGATAAAGGACATTTTGATACCTTCCAAATGAAAGATATTCCGGGTGATACCTCATTCCTGGAAATGATGGATATCTTGAACGAGCAGCTTATCAATGAAGGTAAAGAACCTATCGTATTCGACCACGACTGTCGTGAAGGTATCTGCGGTATGTGCTCTATGTATATCAACGGACATCCTCACGGACCTGCTACAGGTGCTACTACCTGCCAGATTTATATGCGTCGTTTCAAAGACGGTGACACCATTACTGTTGAGCCTTGGCGTTCTGCCGGTTTCCCGGTAATCCGCGACTTGATGGTAGACCGCAGCGCATACGACAAGATTATGCAGGCGGGTGGTTACGTGTCAATCAATACCGGTGGTATTCCTGACGCTAACGCAATTCCTATTGCAAAACCTATTGCCGATGAGGCTATGGATGCTGCTGCATGTATCGGTTGTGGTGCTTGTGTTGCTGCATGTAAGAATGGTTCTGCTATGTTGTTTGTTTCTGCAAAGGTCAGCCAGTTGGCACTGTTACCTCAAGGTAAAGTGGAAGCTGCACGCCGTGCGAAAGCTATGTTGAGCAAAATGGATGAACTGGGCTTTGGTAACTGTACAAACACTCGTGCTTGTGAGGCAGAATGTCCGAAGCTGGTTTCTATCAGCAACATTGCTCGTTTGAACCGTGAATTTATTGCTGCGAAGCTGAAAGACTAATTACGGTTAGTTTTACTTGATATTTGAGAGTGCTCTGCCTTTTGGCGGGGCATTTTTTTTATAATTATGTATTGGGTGAAGTTTCTTCCTTTTCTTTTTTACGGATGTTTCTGGGAGAGTCGCCAAAGGACTTCTTACAGAAGTTGGAAAAATGTGAGAGAGATTCAAATCCATGTCCAAAGCAGATTTCGGAGATGGAAGCATCTGTATAGCGCAATTGGTAAAGGATACTTTCTTTGCGCTGTTTCATCATCCATTCATAGGCCGGTTCGTTGAAGATGGCTTTGAAAATGCGGCGGAAGGTGGTGACGCTGTAGCCGCCCAGTTGTGCGAATTCCTCTACGGACTTTATTTGTTTGTGGTGCTTTAATATGAAATATTCAAAACTGCTGGTGTATTGGGATAGGCTGTGTACAACAGGAGATAGCTCATAGTCTGTGTAATAGTGTGCCAACAGATAATAAAGTTCTTTACGCTTGAATTCGAGCAGCTCTTTACAAATTTTGTCTGCATTCAGATAGGAAGCAACCCCTTCAAGGAAAAGCTTTATTTCGGGCTTTATTTTCAGTGGCTCGGAGATGAGTGGCGGAGGCACATTTTTCAATATATAGGTATAGCGGTCATAGCAGAAGGCTTTAGGGTCATCAAATGTGTACAGAATACCTTCCGAGTCTGTCATGGCCAGTATTTCCACTTTTGATGCGATAGCTTGCAGCACAAATTCTCCGGAATTGATGATGGTTCCGGCATATTCTTCACTATTGATTAATATTTGACCTTTGAGTAAGAAAAATAAAATATTGGTTTCACACTTATGTGGGGGTAAGTGGAAACCTTTTTTGTTATGTGTGTAATGGATGCTGTTCTCCACTGCTTTAGGGCATTGGGTACAATCCATCCTTTCATTACAGGGCAGACCAGACATATATAGATGTTAGAAACGCTTGTGTTCTTTTGGTTGATTTGACAAATGTAGGTCAAATATGGATAATTTGCAATAAGTTTCAGGAAAAAGACCGAAGAATCCTGTTTCCACTTGTTTGTCTTCTGCCGTTACGGAAAACGATAGCCTGTGGGCATGAGCATAGAGGGCTAAATTTGTGTGGCCAAACACAAAGAAGTTACAATTGTTGGGAAAGTAGCAGAAAGAAAGTATCTTTGTGTGTATCCATGGGGAGGTATACCGGCTAAAACAGCATAGATTATGGAATTTGTAGTATCATCCTCCAATTTCTCCGGTATCATTGGCGAGCTGCAAACTATCGCATATACTTTTTGAGGACGGTTGATTGACAACAGGTAAAAATGCTCCGCAAATGAAATCGCAAATCATGGTGGGGATGATACGGTGTTTCATTGCGGAGCAGGAAATTGCTATGTTCTTATCAGGAGATTATAATTTCATTGATTTATAAGCTTGCTGAGGGATCTTATGATGCAGGGTTTTTAGGAGTTTGCTCGTTATCAGTAGCATCCCAATTTTCATCATATGTTGTATTTACACTCATTTCTTCTGCACCAACCGGTAAAGTTAGTATATAACGGATACTTTGTCCGTTGGTCCATTCTCCGGTTAAGGATACTTCTTTTGAGTCATTAAAGAATGTTGCATTATCCTTCTCTGTTTTATACTTGACTATGATTTTTGCATCAGTAAGAGATTGTGGGTACAGCATTAATGAATTATCATTTTGTGTATAATCATAAATACCATCTTTGGCTGTTACGGTATTATCGAATGTATAGCTATAGCCACTAGCAGGTGCACTTCCTGTTATATTCCAATTTCCACCTTTTCCTTCGGTTCCTCCGAATGTATATGTTGCAGTACCGCCTTTGGCACCGGTGACAGTTATGCTTTCAACTGTGTAAGTATAGCTGCTATCAACTAGTTTCACAGCAAAGTTTATACGGGTGAGGATGTGTTGGAATGTAAGATTTAATGTATTATCACTTGGCTTGGTTACATCTTTGGAATAAGCCACTATAATATCTTTTTGATCGGCTGGGGTGTCAGGAAGAGTATAACTGATAGTAGGATAAGCGCTAGAACTAGCAGGTGCTGTATAGGTTACATCATTGGTATACCCAAAAAATTGCATTTCTGTGATAGGCCAGTAAAAAGTGCCACTTGTTGTTGCCCAGCTACCTTGACTCCCTTTATATTCTATACCATCCATATAAGCATTACCCCATCCTGAAGTTGCAATATCATTGCTTTTAACTATATAGGCATGTAATTTAAACGACGTGAAACTGCTATTGCTTGTAACAGCGGCTCTTGAACTCTTTTTGACAATTGTGTTTACTCCTATTTCATTTTTACTTTTTGGAGTTCCATTGTCAATACCATCAATTTCATTCTGTGAGCAACTTGTGATTGCCAGTGCAGCTAAAGCTGCAAATAAAATCTTCTTCATATTCTGTGTGTTTTAAGTTAATAATTCTATGACTCTTTATTTTATATCTTAACCAACCGGTAATTCCACATTCGTTTCATCGTCCCAGTCACTAACGTTCCCATCAAATCCACCGCCACTTTCATCTGGAGGAACCTCTACATCATCCACTACAATTTTCTCGTCATCCGGAAGCTCAATCTCTATCTCGGACTCTTGAGGTTTTTCATCACCTTCTCCCGGCTCGTCTTCAGGAGGTTTTACCGCTTCCGTTATTTCCACTTTCGCTTCTTGTCTGGAACCATCCACCCTTACTATGATCAGATTCAGAAACTGAGTGATATCAGCTCTTGCCTGCGTCAGTTCGGGATGTCCGAAACAGGTGAAGCTCCCTTTTATGACCCCATTCCCTTTACCGGTTTCACAATAAATGGGAGCGAAGCGGCATAAACCGGCTCCTTTACCTAAATGGTAACATTCGGCCATTCCGGAAACACTGCCAATGATCGATGAGACATTTTTCAGCCCCTCTGTCTTTATTGAAAAGATGTAAGTGGTTACCACAGATTTTGGTCTTACCTCTAGTGTCGGTAACTCTTCTCCTTTTCCTATTTCTACATCGTCCAGGGTTGCCACATAAAAATTATCCGGTCCCCATACCATGTTTTCTGTTTCGCTGTCGCCCAATCCCGTGCAGTTTCCTGTACACGCCATTATCGTTTCGTAACTGTCTTCGCCTTTTACTTGCACTACTTCGGTGTCATAATTGTAAATCACTGCCAAGTAATGCCCCGGGGGCACTTTCATTTCTCCGCCTTTTGCCGGCAAGTAAGTATCAATCTTTCTTCCTTGGGTGTCCTTGGGATAGAAAATAACCCGGACTCCTTCCGGCAGACGGCCGGTTACTCCTTCCCAATCCAAACGGATATTTATTCCTGTTACGGGATAATCGTCCAGAATCTCGCGTCGGCTGCATCCCACTAAAGTCAATAGTGAAGATAAAAGTACAAGAGCTACGTACCTTGTCTTTTTCATTTTCTTCCTCTCTTCTTTGTTATCACCCATACCAACGAAATTTTTGCTTTCGTAGGGCCTATAAAGGTGTAATTCCCGCTACTCATCCAAACTAGTGACCCTTCATAGGGAGTGTACTTTTGATATTCCGTGGTCAGGTAGCCTATGCCCAGGCTGAATTCCAATGCCAGATGCCGTGACACTGAAGTGGAATATCCATAAGTGAATCCTGCCGCACCGTAATATTTACCTTGGTAGCCGTCTCCTTTAAACTGAAAGTCGTAGATACCTCCTTCGGCATACAATCCAAAGAAATGTCCGTTCAACCGGTGATGCAGTTCACGGTTGCCCAGCCAGTAGCGGCTTTCTATTCCTCCCGAAATCAGCTGGTAGCAGATTTCTTTGCTACTGTTGGACCACCAGGGGCTTTTATATTCCAGGTTCACTGACCACCGCTTTCCTACAGGAATTTCTATTTCTATATTAGGCGCCAGTGCCAGGTCGTACAATAAATTATTTTTCAGTGCAAGCACTGTGTTGCCGGCTGTCTTGTCTCTTCTTGCTGCCTTTTCTTTGGGCTTTTTTCCCCGTTTTGCTTTTGTCTCTTTTTCCTTTTCTGCCTTTGTTACTGTTTTTTCTGTTTCTGTTATTACTTGTCTCCTTTCCTTTTGTGGGAGTGCTTGCACCGCTATTGGCGCAATGGTCGTTTCCCTGTCAATCGGAATGAATTCAGTTTCTTCTATCATGGCCGCCTGTTCCGTGGAGGAGTTTTTTCCTTCCTTTTCTTCCGGATAAGACAGGCAGACTCTTATTTTTGTCCGTCTGAGCTCCGGTAGCAGCCGGTTGGAAATATATTGATAAGGTATGCCGGCATCCAGATGTTGCAAGAAATCTTGCATTTTTACAGGATTGTCATGGTGATAATCTATCAATGCCAATACATCCTCCCGGTCGGGGACCAGCCTGTCGTCCGTTATCAGTTTCCGTAAGGCATCCCCGTATTCTTCTCCTGTACGGATACAGATTTGGGCGGCATTGACTTGCGGATATTTCCGACATAAGAACGCTTTTACTTCCTCGCTTCTTTTTAGGCCCGGCGCTATGTCCGGTTCTTTTTTTCCGTTATATGAATCCGGTGAAACCAGAATAATGGAATAAAGATGTCTGCTGCGGGCAGGATGGGCAAGCAGGGAATCCAATGTTGCCAGCGTTTTACCGTTTCCTTGGTAATCCTTGTCCGCCTGTCGGGCCTTCAGGTCAAAATAGAGCATCATGTCCAATATGGTATCTTTGGGATTTTCGTACTCTGTCGTCCGGGCATAAGTGCTATTGGTCAGTAGGCACAAAAACACAAATATGCTGAATATAGTAGTGCGTTTTTCCATGGATTACCATTATGTGTGGAGCAAATATAGGTGATAAAATCTGAAAAAAAACGTATTAAATGTTCTATTTTCGGACGTGAAAGGGTTAGTGAAGCGATTGGACAGAATTTGCAAGTTTGGGCAGCCGGATAATGAGAAGGGCAGGGAAGCTTACTTTTATTTGGAGTGAATAATCAGAGGAATACTTTCTTTTTGCTTTTTACTTTCCAATGGACAGAAATGAACGGTCTTATCATATGGATAGGGCAATGTTTCATATTCCTTTTTTAATCCGTGTTTTTCAATCTAATTGTAATGTTGTGTGCGAAAACGGTTGTATTTGTGAAATAATACTAAATGAAAAGCGAAATTGAACTAAATATTTGGAGAAAATGAGTGTAAGTTGTACATTTGTCATGTGATTTTTTTCATAGTATTAGATTTAAGGTTAACAAAGGTTGGAGCAAAGCGTTGCTCCTTTTCCTTTTTTAAGCCCTTCGCTTTTGTTCTTTTCCTGCCTGTCAAGTTTCCTGTCTTTTAAAATATTCAGCTTCTTGTTTTCATCCATCGGATTTTATGTTATCTTTGTGTCAATGTAATTAATTGACAATCTAAATGAAAAGACACGCAAACCTTTTATGCTTGGGAGCTGCTGTTGCATTACTGAATGCCTGCGCTCCGGCTGTGAATGCTCCTGAACCTGTTTTCCCCATTCCTGAAAAGAAACAGGTGGATTGGCAGAAAATGGAGACATACGCTTTCGTACATTTCGGACTGAACACGTTCAATGATCGTGAATGGGGATATGGAGATTCCGATCCTGCTACATTCAATCCTGTCAAACTGGACTGCGAACAATGGGTGAAAACCTTTGTGGCGGCAGGGATGAAAGGAGTTATCCTTACGGCAAAACATCATGACGGATTTTGCTTGTGGCCTACGGGGCTGACCGAATACTGTATCCGTAACACGCCTTATAAAGACGGAAAAGGGGATATAGTGCGTGATCTTTCGGAAGCTTGCAAGAAGTATGGTATAAAATTCGCTGTCTATCTCTCACCGTGGGACAGGCATCAGGCCAATTATGGAACTCCGGAATATGTGGATTATTTCTATCGACAGTTGTACGAGTTGCTGACCAATTATGGCCCGGTGTTTGAAATCTGGTTTGACGGGGCCAATGGCGGTGATGGCTGGTATGGCGGAGCAAAAGATTCCCGTACCATAGACCGGAAGACTTACTATGACTATGCGCGTGCCTATGAAATGATTGACAAGTTTCAGCCGCAGGCTGTTGTATTCTCGGATGGCGGTCCCGGATGCCGCTGGGTAGGTAACGAGAATGGATTTGCCGGAGCGACAAACTGGTCTTTCTTGCGTGCCGGAGAGGTTTATCCGGGATATCCTAAGTATAGGGAACTGCAATACGGACATGCGGACGGCAATCAGTGGACGGCTGCCGAGTGTGATGTGTCTATCCGTCCGGGCTGGTTTTATCATCCGGAGGAGGACGACCGGGTGAAGACGGTGGAGCAATTGACAGACCTTTATTACCGCAGTGTGGGACATAATGCGACTTTATTGCTTAATTTCCCCGTAAACCGGGATGGATTGATTCACCCTACAGATTCGGCGAATGCTGTTGATTTTTATAAGAATGTACAGAAACAGTTGGCAAACAATCTGTTGAAAGGTGTTCTTCCGATAGTTTCCAATGAACGGGGTGGAAAATATACGGCAAAGGCGGTGACGGATGGAGAGTATGATACATATTGGGCTACGGAGGATAGCGTCACATCGGCTGTTATCGAGTTTGAATGGCCGGCCCCGCAGAAGGTAAACCGTATGCTGTTGCAGGAATACATTCCGTTGGGACAGCGTGTACAGTCCTTTGTGGTGGAATATAATAAGGAAGGGGAGTGGCTGCCTGTGAAACTGAATGAAGAGACTACTACAATCGGTTATAAACGTTTGCTTCGTTTTGAGACTGTCACTACGGACAAACTTCGCATGAACTTTGAGAAATCACGCGCTTGCCTGTGTATCAATAATATAGAGGCTTATTATGCAGGAGAAACCCTTGATGTGTTTACAGCAAAAGCGGAGGAACTGAAAACATATCCGTTTACATTGCCGAAGGTAGATGAAGCGGAAGCCGGAAAATGTGCGGATAAAGATGCCGCCACTACTTGCTTTGTGGACGGCAATACGCTTCTGGTGGATTTAGGTACGGAACAGACTGTTTCTTCTTTCCATTATTTACCCGACCAGAGCGAGTATAACAAAGGACTGATAGCTGCCTATGAGATTTCAGTCGGCACGGAAGCCGGTGCGGTGAACCAGGTGGTGAGCAGCGGGGAATTCTCGAACATCAAGAACAATCCGATTCTCCAATCGGTCTACTTCAGTCCGGTAACAGCCAGATATGTGCTGTTGAAAGCAGTGCGGATGGTGGAAAATGACGGACCGATGGGCTTTGCCGAACTAGGAGTGCAATAACCATGCATCAATATACTCATGTACCCGTTCACGGTACAGCTACCGTATGTCAATGGGTATATGAGTATCTTGATACATGGTTACATTATTAACCGGTACACTCCTCCTGCCAGTGCTCGTATCACCCCTTTCATTTCTAATTCAAACAGTAATGCACTCATTCGGTTTACAGGTATGTTGGTGTCTATCACCAATGTGTTGATTTGTAATCCTTCCGGCATTTTGCCGAGTCGTTTTACTATTCGTTCTTCTTCCTCGCTTAAATCAGGGAACAATTCCC
>OJJA01000278.1_pt1 | contig 26223 bp, 12 predicted proteins | sample 1596031 | NCBI WGS metagenome assembly OJJA01 (sample SAMEA4350132, study PRJEB24818) | metagenome | biome: human; feature: gut; material: faeces | place: Denmark | collected 2013-09
CGTTAGCTCCGCGTCATCGGTGAACTTGGCCCTTGACTTATGGTCTATGATGACCGTCCGACCGCTTTCCGTCCTTATCGCCAAGTCTAGCCTAGCGTGGCAGGGCAGGGGGATGTCCACCCCGTTTATCGTTACCCATTCCTCGCACCTTGATTCCACGGCGATTATCTCCTTGATACCGGAAAGATAGATATCCTTCTCCCCGTAGAAGTTATTGATAAGCCTCGTGGCGTTCTTGGTGGCCTCGATCTTGCATTCCTCTACGGTAGGTGTCGTTTTCTGTATCTTCCAATCATTCGGGTGTACCTCCTCTATGTATGAGAACGCTACCCTCTCCATTTCCGTGATCGGTATTATCTGCCCCTTGCGCTGTAGCTCCATGAAGAAATACTCCAAGGCCGAATGATAGGCGTTACCCGCTACCGTGCTGGAGGATGATCTGGATCTTTCCCGGTAAATCTCCCGTTTCTCGAACTCCTTCTCGTTCCGGGAGAAAGAGGCTACCTTGCTGTAACTCCAAGAGTCGATAAGGTAGTTTGATAAATGCTCCTCCAGCTCGGCGTTGGTATAGGATGAGTACTTGTTCATGGCATGTCCTCTTTGTTTTTGCCCTTAGACTGTCTCATCGCCTCCTTTTTTTGATCGACATCTTTCTTTGTCTCACGAATTGGAAGGATTAGATCGTTTACCGTGGTATCCCCGTCCTTTAACGCTTGTATGATCCCGATCAGCATGGCGATCTCGTCGGGGCCTATCTGATTGCTGGTCTGTTTGCCGCATAGCTTAATGACCTCCTCTTCCGTTATGGCGTATTCGTTCTTGAACTTGTTGATGATATTAGTCCTCGTTTTTAATATCTTGTCAGCGTCGGATAGATCCCCCGTGATGAATTTTTGGGCGGCTTGATAGACCCTGTCCACTATGGCCTTGGGGATAACGGCGAATACGGAATTGCGATAAGCTATGGAGTTGGCGGCGTTTCCCGTTACGGTAATCATGTCGTCTGAGTAACGTTTCCCCTTGCTATCCACTATGCTCCTGCGAACCTCGAACGCGGACGCTACGTTTGTCTCCAGATCCCAGCATGTACCCCTGCTGATGATCTGCTTGTCCGTTATCTGGATAACCTTGGCCTCTGTCCTGATATTACCCCAATTAGATACGATTATCTTGGCGAGGTGTACGGATGGGCCAGTAATAGGTTTCCCTCCTCTTGGCAAGGCGTAACTGCATGACCTTGCCGTGTCTTGATTCATCGTGGCCATTACCACGGAATTATCAATACTCCTTCTGATGTCTCTAGGATATCTTTTTGCGGTCGCAACTTGTGAGTCCACGTTTGCTCTTTCAACCGCATCTGCCTGTAAAATTTGTACTTCATGGCTTTCTACTGGAAGTACCTCGTAACTGCTTGATTCCATGATTATTTATTTTGAATGATTTCCTTTACCAATATAAAGTGCTGGTTTCCCAATCTCGTTGATACCGATCGTCCTCGGATTCTGTTTCTTCCTCCCCGTCGTATTCCGGTTCACCGTCGGGGTCTTTGATGTAGATGTCTCTCATATATCTTGATTTGTAGGCCTCCGGGAGTCGAACCCGGCCATCCCCATGTTAGGGGCGCTCTACCAATAAGCTAAGGCCTTGAATTTATTCGATCTCGATAATCTCGAATTTTCCTTTCTTTATATATATCTTATGATTGTAGTAATCTTTGACTATTCCATGATCGGAAACTGTATTTATGTTCCCAGTGCAATCCTCAACATATGAGTTATCGTAAGCCTTGACCGTGGCAGAGCCGTAAGCCTTGACCGTGGCAGAGCCGTAAGCCTCGACCGTGGCAGAGCCGTAAGCCTCGACCGTGGCATAGTCGTAAGCCTTGACCGTGGCAGAGCCGCAAGCCTTGACCGTGGCAGAGCCGTAAGCCTTGACCGTGGCAGAGCCGTAAGCCTTGACCGTGGCAGAGCCGTAAGCCTCGACCGTGGCAGAGCCGTAAGCCTTGACCGTGGCAGAGCCGTAAGCCTTGACCGTGGCAGAGCCGCAAGCCTTGACCGTGGCAGAGCCATAAGCCTTGACCGTGGCAGAGCCGTAAGCCTTGACCGTGGCAGAGCCGTAAGCCTCGACCGTGGCAGAGCCGTAAGCCTTGACCGTGGCATAGTCGTAAGCCTTGACCGTGGCAGAGCCGTAAGCCTTGACCGTGGCAGAGCCGTAAGCCTTGACCGTGGCAGAGCCGTAAGCCTTGACCGTGGCAGAGCCGTAAGCCTCGACCGTGGCAGAGCCGTAAGCCTTGACCGTGGCAGAGCCGCAAGCAAATGATTTAGCATTAGAGGTGTGTTCTTTTCTTGTGTAAATGCCAGCTTCGGTTAATTCCTCCTCAGTAAAGTTTTCTTCTAGGTAATTTGCGTCAATCATCTTGGACGTACGCAAGAACCAATGCCAATTATCGGTTATCGCTTTCAGCAAGTCTTGTTTGCTTTTTGCGTTTAACCCCATACTGTATCCATCTTGGCAAGCTTGATGTTTTTTAGCCCGTTCAAGCAGATCTTCTTTTAATTCTTCGAATGTCTTCATTTTTTATCGTTTATTAGTTTAATGATATCTTTTCTTATCTCTATCAATTCTTCCTTGCTAAATTCCTTTAGCTCGTCTAGGATATCGTCCTTCTTGGATCGGTTAGGCCTTGAAGGGGCTTGCACCACGTATAGTACTCTGAAATCATTTTTCTGACTCATAAGTCATTATAACTATTTGGTGTACCACAATAAAGATTGATATGATCGCTAGGATCAAGAGGTGAATATTGAGAGGTTTTTCGTACCACTCAAATATTGACACTATTGACATTAGCCCTAGTACGGTAGCTGCGATCATCCTTAGTGAGAAGATGATAATGCTCTTTATGGCCCGGAATATCTTCCAGAACCATGCTTGGTTTCTCTTTATCATATGTTGTTGATTTAAATTTCTTGATGTGAAAAGGTCTCATATCCTCACGGACGGAGACCTGCGTTGCACTTTCGTGAAATAATTGATTGAATAGCATCCGCTAGGGATGAAGCGTGCTCCCTGCCGGGCTTGAACCGGCGACCCTAAATGCTCTGACCAACTGAGCTAAGGGAGCGTTTGCCGGGGAATCCCACCCCGGCACAGTTTAAGTAAAAACTAATATTCCCTAATTGCCTGCCTCACGGCGGTATATTAAGGTCTTGGTTAAGAAGTGTATAATAATTAGCAATGTGATTTAAGCGTGGTAGCCGGGGGAACTCGCACCCCCTGTAACCCTGAATAATAATATGAATTTATTATGGTTAGCTACCTGCCCTAGCCATTTCCTAGGGTGGGATTCTTCTTTCTTTCATTGTTATAAAACTTGGTTATTAATAGGTCTATCGGTTTTATTCATTTTTCTTCCTCTATTGTATCATCCAAGAACTTATCGATAGCCATGATAACCTTATCCGGCAACTCCTTGGCGGTATCATTAGACTTGAGATATTCTATAGTTCCGCCTATTCCGATAATCATCAGCATATCCCTTTTAGAGGGGATGAACACTAGCAAAAAAATAGGGATTGATATATAGGCGGCACATTTGATAGCCATGTTCTTAAACTTAGAATTGTTTTCAAAGTCATCTTCCATAAACCATAAGGAAATGCATATGGCAATTAATATCCCCAAGATAAATACTGCGATTATCGCCAACGTTTGTATGGCATCTAATCTTGTGATCCAATAAATCTCATTCATGTTGTTATTATTTAAAAGTGTTCGCTCCCCCACAACCTCCAACGGTTTCGAACCCGAATCATAGACGGGTGGGGGAGTATTTATCACTAACGTAAATCCGTAGTTCTCGGATTGACCGTCTTTCCGATCTGTCGTCATATGATTGTCTGTCCAATCTGTCATACGTTTGGCCGTATTAACCTCCTACTATATCTTAGATACGACCCGTAGGAAAAGTCGTATTATTTAGTACGATACGGTTTTATTTGCCAACCACCGAAAGGATACCCAAATGGGATCGTACTTATTATATATACATTATTAATTATATGTATAAATCCAATACCGGAACCGATTAAACTACATCGGGAGCAAGGACTATCGTCCTTTCCTGTATTTTCACCTTACGCTTATCCCGTTTATATCTCGTATACCTTTTGATAGCCATAAGGATTTTTTCTCAATAAGTCAAAGAACTCTTTTTTTGGTCACCGGGGTGGGATTCGAACCCACGGGGTATTTCTACTCCTCTTTAGGAGAGAGGGACGCTTCCTGCTACGTGCTACCCGGCGTTTATACTTTATTTTGCCTTCCCGTAGTATTTTGATCTTCCAACTAGCCCTGTTCCCCTTGATCCAAAATTATCAGTAAGGGCGTGGCAATTAGGACAAAGTAATTGAAGGTTATCTTCGTTGTTGTTAGCTGGATCTCCATCTATATGATGGAGTTGCAATGGTACTTTCTTTGTGAAATGGTTGATTTCTCCCCATCCGTATACTTGGCATTTCTTATGATATTTCTCCATCATATAATTTCTTACGAATTCACTATGAGTGAATGCCATTGTTCCCGATTTACGACCATCTTTCCACATTTTAATAGATTCTTTTTTCAGATATTCTCCAGAACATTTACAGCTACAGAATCTTTTTCCTTTGTAATACATGTGAAATTTCTTTCCGCAATTCTCACAGACACCCCAATTTTGGGGTTTAGCATTAAACGTTTCACTCGGATTTATTGCTCGTCTTTGCTTAAGTGGTATGCACATTCTTTGAGCGGCTTTCTTTACAGCAGCTCCTGTGACATCATAAATCCTTCCAATTTCCTCATAAGACAAATCTTTGTTTATGATCATATCTTGTAATCGCTCTTTTTCTTTGATCCAATTCATATTTTATAACTTTTATACTAAAAATTATTTACTCTATCCGTTGAGCTATGGGGCCGAGGATTTATCTTTTTCTCTTTTTATCCTCTTTGCTTGACATCCATCGGATGTAAATCTCATCAGTCCGACTTAGTTCTTTCAGCCTTACTGTTGGATATTCAATCTTACCGGGACGGCATATTGGGCTTATTGCTCCCATTTTTCTCCATCTTAATACATTGGCTTTACCATAAAGAGCTTCTGCTTTCCTTTGGGAAATGTAAGCTGGATCATCTTTATCCTCTTTGGCGAAGGTGTTTATCTTCGCCGCTAAGTCACGAATGAAGTCGCTATAGGACACGGATCTATCTGGAAATGTTATCTCGGCTATCATGATGGATTACTTTTAATTTCTACACCTCTATACCTTTCCCTCGCAATCTTCCTTATCAAGAAGGAGTTGTCGGAGTTCGTGATGCCTTTTAGGGCGTGCCTTATACATGGTTCGGACAGCCCCGTGTCCTTGGCTAGCTTTCTTATTGTCCCATACGGGACTACAATTTCATTGAATCTCATGCTTATTATATCTTAAATATTTATATTTGCATACTAACCCGAAATGTTTCGGGTTGAAAACGTGTTTTGTTCTTAACACGATGTAAAAGTAAGTCTAATTGGATTAACAACAAAATAAAATAACACAATTCTAGTCTGTATAGACTATGTTATAAAACATAAAAATATGGAAGATTCAGTAAAACAAAGACTTAGGGGTTTCTTGAAAGAGCAAAACATGTCTATTAATCAAATAAGTTTGAATGCAAATTATCCTCAATCAACCTTGAATAAGCAAATTAACAAAGAGACTTCGATGTCGTTGTCTACTCTGTTAGTCTTATTAGACTTGTTTTCAGAATTATCGGCAGAATGGCTTTTACGAGGCGAAGGTAGTATGTTAAAGACTGTAACTTCAAATGATACGTCAGCCTCTTCGGATGATAAAGTAAAAGATGTCGCTTATTGGAAACACGTGGCTCTTTCCATGAGTGAGGAGGTGACAGAGAAGAAAGATCGTATTAAAGAATTGGAAAGAGAACTTCAGCGATTAGGTGATGAGTTGGATCAACGTTTATTAAAGGAGGAGAGAAGGGGAGCATCTGGCAAGGCTTCCAAGACTGCCTAGGTAAAAGACATAGATCGTGTTGTATAACATGTAAAAGATCGCATCATATAGGATCGTTTTCGTGTTATAATAAGACAATTCATCATGTTAGTCTAATGAAACAAAAAACAAGTTCTTTGTCGGATCTAATCCACCCGATAGAGATATCTGCTGATGAGCAGGAAGAAGTTAAGGTTTATCCTTATGGAAAGTTGGTTCCATATCGAAGGGTAGGGAATAAGGTGTATGTGCGTTATATAAGAATATAGCACATAGTTTTTTTGAAAGAGGCCGTTAATGCGGTCTTTTTTTATGCTTATATATTATATGTACGCGCACGAGGAAACATATGGATTTTTTAGTATATTGCGAAGCGTTTGAAAATGACGGTATGTGCTGTGGTTGATTTTAACTGTTCCAATGACTTACTTTTAAGCTTTTCGGCAGTTATTGAAGTGTCAAAAATTAAACCTAAATGTTTGTATATTGTTTTACCTTTTTTGCTAAACATCTGATAATCATATATAGAATTACTGCGGCGCAAGCGGCTATAGAAGGATAGGCTGTTAAAAACTGCAAGTCTTAAATATCAATATATAAGGCTGATAGACGGGTTGAGTCTTGTTTATCAGCCTTATATTTTTATGTCATTATTAGCGTAAAATGGTCTGAATGATATGTGATGTTTACACTTTGTTTGCTATATTTGCACATGGCGTTTACACCGTGTTTACACCATAAATTTAATGTATAAAGTGTTGATATATGGCAACTTTTAAGATTTGTGTTAGAAAGCAGCGTTCTGATGGCTTCTATCCTGTTTACATCAGAGTAACCCATAACCGTAAATCCTCTTATATAAAAATGGATAAAATGGTTGATAAAAAAGGGTTGACTCGCACGGGGGAGGTGAAAGATCCTTTTGTCGTATCCTTCTGTTCAGATGTAATCATGCGATATGTGGAGAGAGCGAACAAAGAGGATATATCGCAATGGGATGTAAAAACCCTAGTGGAATATCTGGAAAAAGCGGATGAGGATATCTGTTTTTCTGATTATGCGAGAAAGTATAAACGGGAAATGGAAACAGTTAGAGGCATGGCCCGTAACGCCAAGAATTATGAGTTGGCCTATTGTCATCTTGAGAGATTTGCGGGAACTAGCAAGTTGATGTTTTCCCGGTTTACCACGAAATTCATAAATGACTGGATAAAAACCTTATTGCCAACGGCAAGGGCGAAAGAAATGTATCCTGTTAATGTTCGCCAGATTTTTAAAGCTGCAATAAATGAGTTCAACGATTACGATAGGGGCATAATCAGGATCAAGACTAATCCTTGGCTAAAGGTAAAAATCCCCAATGCGGACACCCCCGATCACAGGGCCTTGGATGCGGACTTCGTTCGTGAGTTTTTCGCGACACCCATACCTCCGACAAAGATGATATTATCACTTCCAGAGTTGGCTAGGGATGTAGCCTTGATGGTCTTTTGCTTGGCAGGAATTAATACCGTAGACCTTTTTAGGGCCAAGAAGTCCAATTTGAAAGGCTGGACATTCTGTTATAATAGGGCTAAGACCCAAAAATTCAGAAGGGATAAGGCGTATATGGAGATTATTGTTCCGGATATTCTCCGTCCTGTCATGGAAAAATACTTTACACCGGATGATGATGAGTTTTTGTTTAATTTCCATAAGACCTATCGTGATGACGACTCTTTCAACGCAAATATGAACTCTGGATTGAAACGTATTTGCAAACATGGCGGTCTCAATGCTATATGTATGTATAATTTCCGGCATTCATGGGGAACCATAGCGAGAAACGATATAAAAGCCTCAATGTATGACGTGGCTTTCTGCATGAATCATTCAAGCGCTCATAAGACTACAGAGATATATGTAAGACCGGATTACTCTATAGTCTCTGAGATAAACAATAAGGTTATTGATTTTGTATTTAACCAAAAAAAGGAAGAAATGGTATATGAGGATCCTGTGAAATATTACCCTGATGATCAGATGAAAATATCTTTTAGACAGATGATTAAAGGCAGTGTCATATATCAAGGCAAGGAGATATTCTCATTTACGGATATAGGATATAATAACATTGACGAAATAATAAAAAAGCTAGCGGGGCATGTCCCGTCGTTTGTTCCAGATGGAGCCAAGGTTGATTTTAGGATAGACAATTTAGATAAAGGTGAATACCGGATATTTATGAGACAAAAAGGAAAAGGCTTTTGATACTTATAAGACAAATAGACCAATAAAAAACGCCCGTGTCAGAAAAAACACGGGCGTTATACTTTTTGGATGCGACAAATAGGACTATTTTGTCCTTTCGACCAAAATCTTTGAAATTCGAACTTGCAGTTGCTGCAACTCGATATTATTCAGTTCTTCCAAATCAATGTTCGCTATTTTTACTTTCCGATTTTCGTCAAAGGAATTTTTCTTCTCCTCGAGAAGAGCGGTTACTAACTCGTCTATTTGATCTTTGATTTTCTCTCCTTTTAACTTGTAATCCGTTGTTCTTGCCATGATATTAGTTATTTAGTTAAACTCTATACAAATTTAGGGAATATCCACGATACAATGATTGTCATTCCTTATTTTCTTTCTCTTTTTCCTCCAAGACCTTTTTAAGTTGATAGAGGCTTATGATATCATATTCAAATGTGGGATTTTCCCAATTTTTCCGGACAGAGTTCGTTTGGACCGATATAAATTTCCGTAGGTCAAATATGTATTGACACGGGCTTAGCCTGATCTCATTAAATGTGATTTGATAGTTATCAAACCACTCTAAAAGTTTTTTAAGTTCCTCGTTCATGGTTATACAATAAAATTTGTTCTCGCAAATATACCAATAATGCCTATATGACCGGACCTAACTATATACGAATGATTCGTAGATGAAAGAAAACAGTATAGAATAGTTGATTTTTTGGTGTCCGATGGGAGATAATGATCAAAGTAACAAACACGAGTCACTTTATTTATCTCTTTTGCGAGAAAAGACAAGATTATGATCGGATCTATAGTTGGAGCCGCCAGTTCCTTGGCGAGTGGCATTGCCGGGGGAATAAAGGCAAGGAAGGCGGCTAGAAAAGCGAACGCCGTGTTGGATAAACAGGCAAAGGAGAATGAGGATTGGTTTAACCGTAGGTATAACGAGGATTATACCCAAAGCGCGGAGGCGCAAGCCGCCTTGACCAAGGCTAGGGAATTAGCGGATGAGCAGTACCGTAAGGCCTCCGGTACCGCCGCGGTCGTAGGAGCTACTGATGAGTCCGTAGCGCAGGCCAAGAAAGCGGCGGGCGAGGTGATATCCGATACCGCCAGTGGTATAGCCACTAACGCTACCGCACGGAAGGATGCTGTGGAATCCCAATATCTCAACACCAAGAATAATATCAGTAACCAAAGGCTGTCTATCTATAATCAACAGGCGGCAAACGCCACGCAAGCGGCTAATCAAGGATTACAGGCAGGGATGGGCCTCGTTGGGGCTGATGCGCAAGCCCATCTTGACAAGGGTAAGGGATTATTCGAGTCTATATTCAAAAGTAAACAACAATGACATTAGAGGAAAGATATAATAGGAAAAGGACCCCGGTCGTTCAAAGGCCGGAATTGTCCACTACGCCATTGGTTGAGCCGGAGGTTGCCGGAAGCCAGAACCCTATAGCTCCAACCGTGGATAATACGGATGAGACCGCTCCGCAAGCGAGCGTTGTCGAGCCTCAAATGAACGATTACCAATGGAACCAAAGGCTTTATGAGACGCTCTTTCAAAAGCCGATAAGTCAAGAGGAGGAGGAGAGAAGAAAACGGGCCGCTTCCGTAGCTACTGGAATCGGGCATCTAGGCAATGTGTTGTCTTCCTTCTCCAATTTGGCATTCGCGGGAGAGGCACCTTCGCAGAAACTACCCACCGTAGCTGATCCTAAACTACAATCCTATTCTGACAGGTTGGAGGCTATCAGGCAAAGATACGGGGCCGGGTATCTGGCCGCAAGGCAAAACGACATCAATAATTATCAAAGGGCATTGCAGCTTTATAGACAGGATCAAGCGAGAAAAGCCCAGAATGATTTGGAAAAGGCCAAGATCGCGCAAAGTGCCGCTCAATTCGCAATAAAGAATGACAGGGAGGAGCGGAAGATGAAACAGGATGCCGCATATAAAGAGAGAGAGTTGGGTATAAGGCAATCCAATCTCCGTAGTCTTGAGCAATATCGTACCGCTAAAGCTAATGGCTCTGGGGTGGATAAGTCTATTGACATCATCGGCAGAAACGGTAAACGTTTCACTTTGTCCGGTAAGGATAAAGATGGGGTTATCGCTTATATGTATAAGAGGATGTTGGAGTATGCGGAAGATCATCCAAAAGAGAATAAGAGTATATCGGATATATCGTGGCAGTTTGGTGAAGGTGGAGACCAAAAGACCAAACAAGCCGCTATTGTCATGAGTAATATTCAGAATTTCCCGGAATTATACGATGAGTTTGATCAGATAATTGGATCGGGAGGTTCTTCTACTAGTACTAACAAGAAAAGTATAGGTTGGGATAATAATTCGAGTTCTAAAAATGTAGGTTGGTAAAATTATGGAAGTGAACAATACCAGAAAATTATATGACGCTTTAAAAAGCGATGGATATACTGATTTGGGCGATTTTTCCTCTTTTGAGGGGAAATTGAAAGACTCAGGTAAGCGTGAAATGCTTTATGATGTCTTGAAAAAAGATGGATGGCAAGATTTAGGAGATTTCTCCCAATTCGAGAGTAAATTAGGCTATGCTCCAATTAATAACGAGAATATTAAAGAGACAGACTATGTTTCCCAATCAAGTGTTAATCCTCCTCCTATATCCCTAAGACAAGAGGTTGATATTCCCAAATCAGATCAATCCGAGTATGTTAATCCGTGGACGAACTCACCTGATTACAATTTTGAGTCCTTGCGTAAAAAAGGAAAGATTGAGACCGCTACTCCTCCACCTCCTACGGAGTATGAGAAGGATTCTTCTTTCATGAATACTTGGGTAGGAGACGCTATACAGAAACTTAACGCAGGAGGAGCCGATCTTGGTGCCGGTATATTTGGGGTCTTGGATAAGGCGGCTAAAGGGTTGGAATCCGCAACGGGAGGACTGATCCCACGTGGCGGGGCATTCAAGGATATCTCAGATATATTTAAGGCTGATGCGGAGTTTTCCCGGGCAAGGTCAAACAGATACAATGGCAAGGATTTCACCGATCTTTGGAAAGAAGGGAATTATATGGGTGCCATAGGTGATATAGCCTTGCAAGGCGTAGAGTCGCTTCCGATGTCAATCGGGGCCATGGCCGCTACAATGGCCGGAGCTCCAGCGGCCGGACTCGCAGGTATAGGGTCAATAGTGGCTAGCCAGAAATATGATGATCTTGATCAGAATAACCCAAACATGGGAGAGTTCGCAAAGGTATCTAACGCTATTCTTACTGGTACGGCAGAATCCTTGTCTGAGATGCTGGGCGCAGGCGTATCCAAGGCTTGGATGTCAACCTTATTCAAGACGTTAGGAAAGGAAAAGGCACAAGAGGCTATCAAGCGTGGCATAATGGGTAAGATGCAAGAGTTCTATAAAAAATTCGGTATGTTTTTCGAGCCTGTAAATGAAGGTATCGAAGAGGTATCTTCCACGCTAGCGGAGAATATAACGGATAAGATAACAGGCGCGGATCCGGAAAGGGATTTGACCGATGGTGTATTGCAGAGTTTTGTCTATGGAATGGGAGGCGGCGCTTATTTTACTGGGGCCGGAGCGTTGGCTAAAGGTGCGCAATACGTAGCGGATAAAATAGGAGGCAAACAGGCTCAGCAGCCTATCACCGATTCCAATGTAACAGATCAAGGCGTTGAAACTCCTCCTCTATTAACTAAGTCAAGGTTTGCCGAGGCAGAGGAAGAAGGTCGAAATATGACTGATCCGGGCGATATACGGACGGCGAGCAAAAAGATGGAAGAGACAAGGCTTTCCCTATCTGGAATGGTTCCGGGTTTGGCTAGTACGATAGAAAGCTATGTGGATGATGGAGCTAGCGAGGCCCAAGTGATGAGTCTTCTTGATGGAGTTAATGCGGATGCCCGTCCGTTAGCCGAGGATTTCTACGCTGATTATCTCAGGATATCCGGTTTGCAGGATCGTATAGGCGAGGAAATAGACAATGAGGTTGAAACTTACGTTGCCAATAATATTACTCCTTATGTTACCACGAATCCTGATGGTCAGTCTATCGTTACCACAGCTACGCTTAGCGAGGGAAATGAGGAAAGACCTGTGTACGTTAGGAGTATCGAGGGAGATAAGGCCGTTATTTCCGATAACGGACAGGATCGGATGGTCTCGGTGAAAAGGTTGAGCGATATAGTAGAGCAAGATGCCGGTCATATGAGACGGACCTATGAGGATCAATTATTGGCTACCCGCCAGTCCGAGCTTGACATGACCATGCATCATAATCCCAAGACGCAATTACCAAAGCCGGGGTTGATCATATGGAACGGGGATAATGCGTTTATCCTTCAAGGACAAGATGAGAACGGTGATTGGATCGCTCAACCTGCGGCTTATGATAGAGAAACCGGGCAGGTGACAGCCAAGAATGGCTCTTCCCCCGCAATGCCTATAACAGAGAATGAGATTCTTGATCTTCAAGATGCCATATATGACGCTCAACAAGTTAATGTGATGTCGCCAGAGGATGATAATGTAGCAAGTGCTGATGCCGAGATAACCTCTGCACCTCCCATGGAAGATGCGATCAACCAGCCAACGAGTGAGATTGAGACGGAAGGTGCCATTGATCAGATAGCACAACCTAGCAATGTAGAGAATCCCTCCATGGTCATGCGAGAAGATGGTACGCCAGATTTCGTATCGTCAGGTACGGATATGACCTTGGATTTCCTTTATGATAAATATGGCGATAAGATGCCAAGGAAGATCGAGGTGACGAGAAAGTCTTTCGATGAAAGCCTTAAAAAAGCGTCCGATGCCTTGGAAAAGGCGCAAGAGGCATACGATGACGCCCCTATCGGAAAAGAGGATAAGGCCGAGGCCGCATTGATAAAAGCCCGACAAGAATATGAGGCGATCAAGGTCGAGGCTGATTTCTGGGCTAATCTTGATGATGATATCAAGGAGGCCAGCAAGAAGCCGGGTGATGTCATAGCGAAGGAGATCTCCGTGATGGGTGATCCTATGAGCGGAGAGGAGCTTGCGGCCATGATGCTTGCTAATGGGGCGATCAAATTGACACGTGACACTTACAAGAAAGAGACGGGTGCCGGGAATAATGAGACAGCGAGGATGTTCGGATTGTTCGCCTCTCCGGAGAAAGGCGGTGTTAATATAGAGAGGGCGGGTGAGATATTGGAGCTTGCCGATAAGGAGAATGGTACGAACTTCTTCGATGAGAACGATACGAACGCCGGAAGGGACGCGATCATAGAGGTCTTGTCTTCCGCTCGTACACGTGGAGACTTGATCGATTATGTCAAGAGGAATCGTGAGGCGATCGCTGAGCGTGAGAGACAGGCCGAGTACAACGCTTACGCTGAGTGGTGCGAGGAGAATTATCATATGTCCCCGGAAGAATACGAGGCGTATGAGGAAAGCATGGTACGTGATTTCTCGGAGAAACAATTGACAGATGAGGAGCGAGGCGAGCTTGATTCGCAAATTGCGGATGAAATACAGGCCATAATTGACGAACAAAATGAAATAGACGCTATCTTAGCGCAAAATAAACCGATAGAAAATGAAAACATTGAAGGAAATGACGAAAGCGGAGGCGATGGCTTACGCGAGGGAGGCGGCGAGGTACTGCCAAGAGAACAACTTGATCAGACCGGGGGAACTGGAGAGGTTGAGGGAAGAGAATCGGCTGGCCCCGACATTGATCGCACGGATGGAGCTACACAAGAAGGCTCATCAAGGGGACTAGCTCCTTTTGTCGCTCCTTCTCCAAAGGAGAATGAGACCCCATTGGACTATGCCGAGCGCATAGTTGAGGCTAAGAGATTGCACGAAGAGGAGCTAAAGGTTGATACCAATCCAACCGAGGCGCAGAAAGAGGCCGGCAATTACAAGAAAGGCCATATAAAGATAAACGGTTTCGATGTCACCATAGAGCAGCCCTCCGGTTCCGTCCGTTCCGGTAAGGACGCTAATGGAAAAGAGTGGTCGCAGGTCATGAATAACACTTACGGTTATATCCGTGGCACCGAGGGTGTGGATGGTGATCATATAGACGTATTCCTAGGTCCGGATATGAATAGTGACATGGTGTATGTCGTGGATCAGGTGAATACTGATGGCTCATTCGATGAGCATAAGGTTATGATGGGATTCTCTTCCTTGGAAGACGCTAGGTCCGCTTACTTGTCAAACTATGAGGAAGGTTGGCAAGGTTTAGGCAACATTACTGGGGTAGCGTTGGATGAGTTCAAGAAATGGATTGATTCCTCGACTCGCAAAACAAAGCCCTTCTATGAGTATAAGGGAATTAAACAGGAGGAAGGCGATATTTCTAAAAATAATGATTCTGATAATTATAGCATTGTTCCCTCCCAATATACTACCAAGAAAGGAAAAGTTCTTGATATGCGGTTATTGAAGTTCGGTAATGAATTATCGAAGGAACAGCAACGTGCCGCCAAAGAGCTGGCCAAGGCTGAAAAGGGTTGGTATGACAGGGAACAGCGAGGTTTCATGATGCGTAGCGATGAAAGCGCAAGGCGGTTGGCCTATACCATTCTTGGCGATACCGATGCCGTAAGCGATGCGCAACCTATTTCTCTTGAAGACACACGCAGGGTTGTAGAGCCTCAAAAGGTAAATGTAGAAAACCTTATTGGTGATATCAACGATAAGGGCAAAGCCAAATTGAGCGATCGTACCGTTACCCCTAGCGGTAACCGCCTTGTTACCGATGAACGGTATGCGGAACTCCGTGAGCGCATGCGCAGGAAACTAGGCGGTCAAATGAATATGGGTGTTGATCCTGAGATATTGGCGATAGGTACTGAAATGGCGGTTTATCATATAGAGAAAGGATTGCGTAAGTTCTCTGATTACTCAAAGGCAATGATCGATGATCTAGGTGACGCTATACGACCGTATCTTAAAGCATTCTACAATGGAGCGAGGGATTTGCCCGAAGTAGGAGATAACGGATGGGATAAGGATATGACCGCTTATGAGGATGTCCGTTCATTTGATGTAGCTAATTTTGATAAGCCTGTCCCGGATATAATGGATGCCGCCGAGACCGTGGTTAGAGAGACAGAGATTGCCAGACAAGCGAGTGCCGCGAAGAAAAAAATAAAAAATAGCCGGAAAAAGCAAACGGACAACAAAGACAAACCATTACCTTTGTATGGTAACGATTTATTCACTCCTAATAATATTAAAGACAATGAGCAAGGAAATTCAAGAGCGGATCAAGGCGTGGGAAGAAAAGCACGGGAAGAGGATCGAGGATCTGAACGCGGAGGAGACCGTGGAGGCGTGCATGGAAGTGATGTGCTTGACACGGAGCGAGGCCGAGGAATACCTATCAGCGACAGCGACAAGCGGCCTGTTGTAAGGAATCAAAACAATTTCAGCTTCCCGGAGAAAGGTATTGAGCTTCCTTCCGGTGATATATCCAAGCTAAAAGCCAATATTGAGGCGATAGAAACGCTGAAAGACGTAGAGGACGGCCAAGGAAAACCTACCCCGGAACAACAAGCCAAGATGTCAAGGTACGTTGGATGGGGAGGTTTGGCCGAAGCCTTGAACGAAGGCAAATACAACGCACGTGACAACAATTGGACTAAGGATCGAAATTGGAATGATAAGTATCTACGTTATTACGAGAAACTAAAATCCTTATTAAGTAAAGAAGAGTTCGACAGTGCCGTCCGTTCCACGACAACCTCTCATTATACCCCGTCCGAGGTCGTGGAAAGCTTATGGGGAATAACGGAGAAACTTGGATTCAAGGGCGGCAATATCAGTGAACCCGCCATGGGTATAGGTAACATAATCGGTATGATGCCTAAGTCTATATCTGAAAAATCAAGTATAAGCGGGTTCGAGATAGATAGTTTGTCCGGTCGTATGGCAAAGGCCTTATATCCTGACGCTAATATAAAGGTACAAGGATATGAGAAAGCGTTTTCTCCAAACTCGAAAGATTTAGTTATCACCAACGTCCCATTCGGGAAAAACGCTCCATATGATAAGGTTTTAGATAAGCAATTCAGGAAGAAACTTGGTTCCTCTTATAATCTCCATAATTATTTTATCCTAAAGGGGCTTCTGGAATTGAAAGAAGGTGGTCTCGGCGTATTCGTCACGTCATCGGCTACGATGGATGGGGCCGATAGTAAGTTCCGTGAGTACGTGAGTGGAAACGGCTATGATCTGGTCGGAGCTATCCGATTGCCTAATGACGCTTTCCAGAAAGGGGCCGGCACGAGTGTCACGGCTGACATCGTTATATTCCGTAAAAGAAAGTATGGGGAACCTTCGAATGGGATAGGGTTCACTACTACAACGCAAATAGGTGAAGGAACTTATATGGAGGACGGGGATAAAAGGAGCAAGCCTATCATGGTTAACGAGTATTTCTCAAATCATCCCGATATGATGTTAGGTGATATGATGACCGCTTATGACGCTGGTAGCGGAGGTCTATATAGTGGAGCGTCCCAGACATTGAAAGCCAAACCCGGGGCCGATTTAAGCAAGGAACTATTTAATGCTATTGATAACTTACCAAAGAATATCCTATCAGGTGTTGTAGAGACTAAAGGGCCGGAGGTTGTGGGTGACTCCACTTTGAAAGATGGTACTATTACCGTCCAGAATGGCAATGTCTTTGTTTTAGATGGGGACTCGTTAAAACCGATTAAGGCAAATCCTACGTTCGTTCATAATGGTAAGACCCGGAAAATAGCGGATGCGGTAAATGATTACAATGATATAAAGAAAAATCTATACGATCTTATCCATGATGAGCAAACAAAGGGTGTGGACCCCGAGCCCGCGAGGAAAAGGCTAAACAAAGTATATGATGCTTTCGTGTCCAAATATGGGACACTTAACAGGAACAAGGCTTTGGACGATATTTTCGCCGAGGATGTTGAGCATGGATTACCCTTCTCTTTGGAGACCGTTAGAAGGGTACCTTCCACGACCGGAAAATCCATGGTATGGGAAGTCTCGAAAGCAGATGGTATCTTGAATAAGCGTGTAAGTTATCCATTCGAGCTGCCGACAAAAGCGGATAATGTCTTGGATGCCGTCAATATAAGCAAGTCATATAAAGGTAATATTGATATACCTTATATCTCGGAGATAACGGGTATGGATGAGGAGAACGTGACAAACGAGATACTAGAGAAGGGAATTGCTTATAGGGATCCTGTTACCGGCAATATAATAGATAAGAGCGAATATCTCTCTGGAAACGTAAAAGATAAGTTGGTCGAGGCTAGGGCGGCCTTGGAAGATCATCCGGAGTTTCAAAAAAACGTGGATGACTTGGAAGCCGTACAGCCAGAACGTATACCCTATGGTGAGATAAGTTATCGACTGGGGACTACATGGATCCCGTCTGAGTTTATAAATAATTTCGCTGATAATGTACTGGGTATATCTTACGCTAACGCTAATTTTATCCCGGAGATCGGTGAGTATATTCTAGATAAGAGGGCGTTCATAACCGATTACGCTAAAGCCGGTCAATTCAAGACTGAGAGAATGGACGCTATAGACGTGTTCAAGGCCGCTCTTAACCAACGTAAACCCAAGGTTTATGACGAGATTAAATATTATGAGGACGGTAAGCAGAAAACGAGAAGGGTCGTAAACGAGCAGGAGACACAGGCCGTTGCCGAGAAAATATCCGACATGTCCGATAAGTTCGTGGAGTATATTGATTCTAAAACGATGTTCCATGGTCGTATTGAGGACGTGTATAATGATAAATATAACAACTATGTACTAAAAAAGTATGACAAACCGGTTTTTGAGCATTATCCTAACGCTAATAAGAATATAACGCTTAGAGATCACCAGAGCAAGGCGGTACAACGTTGTCTATCCGAGAGCACGTTACTCGCTCACCAAGTCGGTACGGGAAAGACCTTTACCATGATTACGTCCGCTATGGAAATGAGACGGCTAGGTATAGCGAAGAAACCCATGATCGTTGTCCAAAACGCTACCCTAGAGGATTTCGTCCGTGACTTTTATAAACTGTATCCTTCCGCTAAGATTCTATCTCCGACAAAGGAGGAGCGTAACGCCGATAATAGGACAAGGCTGTTCAATCTTATAGCTACCGGAGATTTTGACGCTATCGTTGTCCCACAATCATTCATGGCGTTTATCCCGGATAGCGAGGAAAGGAAAAAGGCATATATCCAAAAGCGTATAGATGATTTTGAGGAGGCTATCGATCGCATAGAAGACAAGGCTTTACAGGAGAGATTGAAAAGGGAGGCCAAGAGTATGCGTGATTCTCTGGAAGGTATAAAGAAAGGGAAAAACGTAAAGGGCAAGGCAAAGACAGCGGAGACTATCACGGCCAAGACGGAGCGTATTCTTGACAGGCGGACTGATAACGTCATGACGTTTGAGCAAATGGGTGTTGACGCTTTGTTCATTGACGAGGCGCATAATTATAAGAAGATCGGGTTTCCAAGCAAGATGTCGAACGTTAAAGGTATCGATACGAGCGCGTCACAAAGGGCTAATAGTATGTTGCTAAAAGCCCAATGGATATCTGAGAATAATGGTGGTCGAAACGTGGTTCTGGCAACCGGTACCCCTATCACTAATACAATGGCAGAGGTCTGGACTATGATGAATTTCGTGGCACCCGATATCCTAGACGCGTATAATATCAATAGCTTTGACGAGTTCGCTACCACTTTTGGAACGGTTGAGCCCTCATTGGAGTTTACCGCTACCGGTAACTTTAAGATAGCCGAGAGGTTCAAGAGCTATACGAATGTCCCGGAGCTTATAAAGGCGTTCAGGAGCCATACGGACGTTGTCTTGACAGAGGATGTCAAGGAGTTCAAGGAAGACAAGAATATCCCTAAGTTGAAAGACAATAAGATGACCAATGTCATTGTCGAGAAGAACGAGGACTTGGAGGATGTCATGCAAACCCTTATCAAGGAATTAGAGGATTATAACAAATTGACAGGAAAAGAGAAGAAGGATAAGAGCGCGCTACCCTTGGTCGTGTTCAGCAAGGCTAAACAGGCTGCGATTGACCTTCGCTTGCTTAATCCTACATTTCCCGACAATCCTGATAGCAAGACAAACAAGGTGGTCGATAACGTGTTGAGATTATATAAGGAGAGCGATAAGGACAAAGGCACGCAACTTATATTCTGCGATAGTTATCAATCCCCTTCTGAGACTCCAAAAATGGATTTATTCGATGTCGATTTATCTGTCCCTCAGTTTAATTTGTACAACGATATAAAGGAAAAGCTTATCAAGGGAGGTATTCCGTCTAATCAGATAGCTATCGTTGGTAATTATGAGGGAGAAAGGAGAAACGCCTTGTTCGATAAGGTCCGTAATGGGGATGTGCGCATTCTTATTGGAAGCACGGAGAAAATGGGAGTGGGTGTCAACGTGCAAGATCGTCTATTCGCCCTGCATCATATTGACGCTCCAATCAGGCCTATGGATTTTGAGCAACGCAACGGTCGTATCTTACGACAAGGAAACTTATACGCCACATGGGATAAACCGGTGAACATCGTCACATATGGGGTTAAAGGTACCCTTGACGCTACCGCCTATGACAGGCTTCGTATAAAACAAAACTTCATCAACCAGATGATGAAGGGCGATATATCGTCTCGTGTCATGGAGGAGCAAGACGATAGTGATCCGTCTGGAATGACCTTTAGTGAGATGGCGGCGACGTTATCCGGAGATAAGACCGCCCAACTGCTGTTTGTGGCACAGAACAAGTTAAAGAAACTGCAAAACTCCAAGAGGAGCGATCTTAACAGTAAGTCTTCCATGCGTGACTCTATATCTAACTCCAAACTTAGGATACAAGAATACAACAGCCGGAAGGATATCATGGAAAGGAACGCCAATATCGTAAAAGAGAACTTCCCTGATGGGGTTGAGTCCGTGACTGTTAAAGGCAATACTTTCAGCGATGGTATATCGAATGAGCTTACGCCCATTATTGATGATTACTATGATAGATATACGCTTGACAGAAACACCCCTCCTCTGAAAATCAGTCTCAATGGAGGAAAAGGCGAGGCAATCGTGCATTTCAATGAAGGTATGATGGTCTATAGCTTATATTTAGGTAAGGAAAAACTGGTTGAGAATCGTGATTTTAGCGGCGGCAGGGGTTTGATGGCTAGCATTGACAGGCAGTTGGGAATTCCCGCTAAATCCGTCTCAGATATAGCCGCTAAAATAAAGGCAGAGGAAAACAAGATAGCGGGATTAGAGGAAGCCGTTAAGAAACCGTGGGGAAAAGAGGATGAACTTAATGCGGCTCAGGCAGAGGTTAATGATCTGCAGAGACAATTAGTTGAAAAAGCTAAAGCTGAGGATATTCAGTTAGAATCAACTCTTGACGTTGATGGTACGTTGGTAAAAGAGGAAGGAGAGACTCGATTTCGATTCATGGGAGTAGATACAACTAATAATCAGGATAATGTAAGTTCTATTGAATCCTCAATCAACGATTGGTCAAACAAGCTTAATACCCCTGTCAGGGTAATCCATGACGTGGACGATATAAACGATACGGATGAGAATATGTTGGCCCGTAAGAGAGATTCCAAAGGCTGGTATGATACTTCTACCGGGGAGATAGTCATAGTATCACCTAATTCCACGTCCGTAGGTGACGCTCAAAGGACTTTCCTCCATGAGGTGGTAGGGCATCATGGGTTACGTGAGCTATTCAGGGATGATTTCGATACTTTCCTTGATAACGTGTATCGGAACGCCAACGAGGATATCCGGAAAAATATCATTGACCGGACTAAAGGCAATCCTCTTAACTTGCGTGAGGCTACAGAGGAATACATCGCTGAATTAGCGGAACGTGGTTTCGATAACAAGGCCGAGCGTTCGTTATGGGAAAAGATCAAGGACTCTTTTCTTGATATGTTGAGAAAGGCCGGTATTAGCCTTGATTTCAAGTTATCGGATAATGACCTTCGTTATATCCTCTGGAGAAGCTATAAGAACTTGGAGCAAGGAAACTTGATGGATGTGGCCGAGGATATCGTGATGAGAAATAGATTAAGTCTTAACAATATAAATTTGAACGAAAATGGATCAATCGCAAGAGATATTGAACCTGAAAAAGGAAAACAACCTTCTGAAACAAAAGGTACTGGAAGGGAACTCGAGACAATCGATGGCGTTGATGAGAACGGAAACGAAAGTGAACGAGACCATATCGACAAACCAAGGGGAGTTGAAAACGCTATTGACGGAACTGAAAACGCAACTGACCGAAATGGAAAAAAGACTGACGGCCAAGTTGACAACGATGGAGACCAACTTGACGGAGGAGATACGGGCGATAGGAACGGAAGTGTCCGGGATGGAATCGACGGTGAGCGGACTGTCATCGGACGTGCAGGATCTGAAAACAAGGGTAGAGGCGTTGGAGAAAGCGTAAGGGAAAAGACGGATGATTTCTCTTTCGCCGAGAAAACAATCCGTTTTAGGGAGAACGCGCGGAATGAGTCGGTATTGTTCGCTGATAATGATATCCAAGTAGTAGAGAAACAGGTAGGTTCCGCCAAAGATCAATATGAGCGTACCCTATCTACATCATCCTATCAATTTCAGGAGGCGTTTCAGGATTCTATGCTAGGGCTTAAAACATTGCAGGATGCCGTGGCAAAGGCAACGAGGAGTCGTATATTGGATTATGAGAACGCTTATATGGCCGAGAATGCCCTTTCCTCTGTTAATGAAGCTGAGTTCAACGCTTATAGGAAAGCGGCTTTCGAGCCTATCTTAAAAGCGATGTCACGTTTGGAAAAGATGGGATCCACCATTGATGAGATAAGGGATTACCTTATAACCAAGCATGGTATTGAGCGTAACAGGGAAATGGCCGTTAAACGAGCGTTGTCACAAAACTCGGAAACATATAAATCCCTGCTTGACGAGTATATCGGGAGAAGGAATGAGATACGTGAGAACGGTAGGTCTTGGGAAGAGCAGCAATCAGAAATGGATAGGCTTGCCGAGGAATACGGAGCTAATCTTTCTGATGATTTCAGCGGATTCACGTCCATGTATCCTAACGAGGATAACACGGGGTATGATCCGGATTCCGCAAGGAGATACGTATTGGATTACGAGTCAAGATATGATACATCGGAATTATCGGCCTCTGTCAAAAGAGCCACTGACGCTATATTGGCAAAGCAACGGGATAGCGGGCTTATGAGCCAAAATACGTTTGAGTCGATCAGCGATATGTATCAGTTCTATGTGCCTTTGCGTGGATGGGAGGAAACTACGGCAGATGAGGTTTACGCTTATCTTACATCCGAAAGCCAGACGTTCAACGCCCCTATAAAGACTGTCGTTGGGCGAAAGAGCAAGGCTGACGATCCTATAGCGACGATCGCTAATATGGCAGAGAGTGGAATCATGCAAGGGAATAGGAACTTAATGAAGCAAAAGTTTTTGACAATGGTACAAAACCATAAGACGGATCTCGTGAGCGTAAGCGAAATGTGGGTTCGTCTTGACGAGGCTTCCGGTGAGTGGATCGCCGTTTTCCCGGATATACCATCTAACGCTAATCCGGAACAGGTGGAGTCTATCGTGGAATCTTTCAACAAACGCATGGAGGAGCTATCCAATGAAAAAGGATCTAATGTTAGGCGTTCAAGGGATGCTATAGGGATACCTTACAAGATATTGCCAAAGGACTTGAAGGAGCATCAAGTGATCGTAAAGAGAGCCGGCAAAGAATACTTGCTTACCATAAACGGGAACCCAAGGGCCGCTCAAGCGTTGAACGGGCTTACAAACCCGGATAATACGAAAGGATGGTTCGGTACCGTGGAGAGATACGCTGGATGGCTGAACCGTAACTTGGCGGCTAACTTTACGACACGTAACCCTAATTTCATGGTAAGTAACTTCCTTCGTGACGCGCTTTATTCGAATACTACCGTATGGGTCAAGGAAAGTCCTGTTTACGCTTGGAAGTTCAATAAGAATTTCGCTATGGTAAACCCGATCAATATGTATCGTCTGGTCAAGGGGTATGAGAACGGTACGTTGGATATGAGCGATCCCTTGAATAAGGCATACCATGATTTTGTAATGAGAGGAGGAGAGACCGGATACACCAATTTGAGAGACGTGGAAGCCAAGAAGAAGGCGATCCAAAAAGAGCTTCAATACTCCAAGCAAAAGGTATCTATCGGAAAGGCTTTGAAAATACTAGGCGAATGGATGGACTTGTTCAATAAGAGCGTCGAGAATTGCGCTAGGTTCGCCGCATTCCTTACTTCTAGGGAAATAGGGCGGAGCATGGATAAATCTATTTATGACGCTAAGGAGATATCCGTAAACTTCAATAAGAAAGGGGCGGGTTCAAAATTCTTGAATACTGAGGGGCAGACCAAGATAGGAAACGCTAGCGCTTTCACGTCCGGATTGTCAAGATCCATGTATGTGTTTTGGAACGCTGGTGTACAAGGTATGTATAATTTCGGAAGGCTGGCCAAGGATAATCCCAAGAAATTCTTGGGGTTAGCGTCCTCTTTCTATTTACTTGGCACTATCATGCCTATGATCGCTGCCGCTTTTGGGGATGATGAAGATGATGATTACTACGATCTTCCGGAATACGTGAGACGTAATAATATCTGTTTCCGTAACGGTGGAGGAAATTGGATTACAATTCCTATGCCCATAGAGTTAAGGGCTATATATGGACTAGGAGAAATGTCTTCTGGAATAGTTTCCGGAAAAGAGAAATATACCGATAAAAAGATGGCCATGAAGATAGCGGAGCAAATGTCACAGGTTCTTCCTTTGGACATGATGGAGGGAGGTGGAGGATTCTCCGCTTTCGTCCCAAGCTCGGTAAAGCCATTGATTGAGGCCGGAGATAACAAGGATTGGACAGGTTTGCCTTTATATAAGGATAACGACTTCAACAAGGGTATGCCGGAATGGACAAAGGCTTTTAAGAGCGTGGATCCCGCTATATTGGCAATGACTAAATATGCCAATGAACTGACCGGAGGAGATAAATACACTACGGGTACCGTTAACCTAAACCCAGCCATTATAGAACATATATTGGACGGCTATTTCGGAGGTATTGAGGCTACACGTTCCCAGATGGTCAAATCCGCTGAAACCGCTTGGGGTAGTCGTGATTTTGACTGGAGGAATATCCCTGTCGGGAACCGTCTTATAAAGAGTGGTGATGAGCGGACGAAAAAGAAAGCCATAGATAACGCTTATTATGAGAATTTGGAGGAAATGGATAAGATCGGACAAAGATTGAGAGGATATCGTAAAGAATTGTCTAATCCACAGAACGATAGTTTTGATATAGCAGAGTATCAGAAAAAATTGAATGATCTTATGATGAGCGATGAATATCGTGGATATGTAGAGTTTAATAATCTTAACAAATTGTATCAATCAATGGGTGAGTATTTGAAGAAGGTAGATGATGAAAGATTGGAAATGGAGTTATACGATTTGAAAGCTATGATGAATGAGATAGCTAATGGTGAATAGGTAAAGTGGCGGGTGGCGTTGGTTTCACCCGCCTAATATTTAAATCTAGTGACTAAAATCCTAATTTCTTATTAAATTCATCCCAATCTCCTAGATCTTGATACCCGTCCTCTTTCATATTATCATACAAATCACGTCTTGATCTATATTTTTTTAATTCTTCTACAAACCCATCAAAATCATATTTGTTTGTATTTATATGCCCATCTTTTATTAAGCTCTTGTAAAGAGCTTTTCTGTTTTTATATATTATCTCTTTTCTGTTTTTTATATTCAAATTAATAATTGATTTTATATAATCTCTATCCTTGTCTCTTACACATAAAGGACATAGATCTTTTGTAATATCATATGTAAATGAATTTATATCATGCGTAATGGCTCTGTCATTTTTCAGTCTTTTGCAAGATCCGTCAATACAATAGTTTCCAGTTACCTCATTCTCGTATACATACCTAATATCTTTATTGCATGATATTAATGAAAGTATTATGAACATAAAGATCACCTTGAATATTCTGTATGTTTCCTCGCTCATGTTTTATGTATTTATATTTTTTTGCAAAATTACCCAATCTTCACATCCGTTATCCCGCAGGAGGCATGTTTTACGGCATATTTTATTTTAGTTTTATCCCGAGGAATAGTAAAAAATAAAAAACTCCCCAAATCCTCACGGACAAGGGAGTTTTTATTATTTAACTATAATCTATATGAATGGTTTTCAGACAACCTTAAACGATCCGATTCTCACGAACTAGAGCGTTTGTAATATCTAAATCCATATCTAAACAAAGACATACTTAATCATCATTGCCGATCCTCCCGGAATAGCAACGGTGGGTATATCCGTCTTAAAATGCTTCCCAATACCACCCAAGGGAAGCGGGAAATATTTATTCAAACTATATTTTATGCCATAAGGAAAGGAGTGTGCCCCCATCCTCCAAAGCTATCCCCTTGACATAAATATACCTCTGGTTCTCACGAAAGAGCGGTATGACATTGATAAAATTATTTTATGAATACAACCTAGTGTAATATCTTTAAGTAATGACTCCAGTCCATCACGGATGAGAGCCATAAGGGGTTATAAATATATAACATACCATATACTGGCTCTTATACACGTCTCCGAGCCCACGAGACTAAGGCGAAGCTCGTATGCCGTCTTCTGCTTGAAAAAAAAAATTAAAGCAGAGGTGACATTAGAATGACGCTTAAAAAAAGAGTGGAAAGATAACGCTGCGAAAAGGGCGAAAGGGACTGACAGAAGGCTGGACTAGTCATGGTATACAGAGAAAACACAAAAGATGAGAAAAA
>OJJA01000296.1_pt1 | contig 25138 bp, 19 predicted proteins | sample 1596031 | NCBI WGS metagenome assembly OJJA01 (sample SAMEA4350132, study PRJEB24818) | metagenome | biome: human; feature: gut; material: faeces | place: Denmark | collected 2013-09
ATAATATGTAGTTTACCCGATAAAAACGTTAAAATTCATCTTTTTCTTTTATAATTGATTTTCCAGGACAATATATGTTAAATGATTACACTATTGTAGTTGAGTTGTGTTTTATTTTATTATTTTTATGATAAATTTAAAAAATAGGCAACCATGCTCACGTAGGGATACAAGTTCTCTTCTCTGAGCCTGTAATGAAAATGCTTCGGAGTGAATATAATAAAGTCCGACTATTTGTTTAGTTGACTTTTAATAAACGCCCAAACGGACTTACATAGCCTAAAATAGTCCTTTGACATGCAGATATTTGGAAAATCATCAACTTGATGAAGTTTATCCACATGCATCTGACATTAATCTACATGGAGCGCTTTAACAACCTCTGTAGCGGGTCTTTGTTGCTGCGCGTATGAAAGCTATGGTTTCGAGCTCTTCCCTTAAAAACTCTTCCTTTTTTGTTTTATCCCGAAATGGGATTACGGTATTTGACATGAAGCGGTTATAATGAACCGCAGGCTTGTTTGAATTTTAACCGTCCACTTCTTGTGAACACTTATGAATATGTTTAACAATTTAAATTTAATTATTATGAAACGATGTATTATTTCCGCATGCCTGATAATGGTGTGTTCTTTGGTGTTTGCACAGGTAAAAGTGGGTTCGGATGGTAAGGTAGCTATCGGAACTGATACTGCTGCTCCTTTATCCATATTAAGTGTGAATAGTAAGGGAGAAGCCGATAGCGATATTATTATCGAATCGACCAACTCGATGGCTCTGACGGCAATACACAATCCTACGGAAAGATTAACGGGTTGGGCAAGAGGCTGCAATACCGGTATTGCGTTGTCACCCCATACATTTAATGTGGGAACTTTGGGCTCTGCATATTCTCACTCCGCTTTAAGTAGTGGAAGGGGATTTGGTTTGTTCGGTACAGCAGGCAATTATACATCAGGTTACAACTATGGTGTTTTAGGAATGCTTTATGGAACTAACAATGGTGCAGGCATCTATGGTACTTCTGTTCATAGTGATTATGGTGTGTCGATAAACGGTCGTTATGCAGGTTATTTCCGGGGAAATGTGTATGTGACTGGTAGTATTTATAGTGTTTTGTTGACTCCTGCAACAACTTCGACCAATCTTTCAACTCTATCCGCCCAATCGGAATCGGAAGAAGGCACAATGACGAAGTTGAGCCGGTTGAATACGGTTCAATACAATATGCAGTCTCCTTTCAATACGGCAGTCCCAGCTACTTTTATTGCCACTGATACGGTAGCTCCGGCTGTGCAGCTCTCGGCGGATGAAGCTCAGATTTATTCACGGGTTCATTATGGATTTATTGCCCAAGAATTGAAGAATGAATATCCTAATCTCGTTTATGAAAACGAACAGGGAGATTTAAGTATAAACTATATAGAGATGATTCCTCTCTTGGTACAATCCATTCAGGAGCTGACGGTAGAGATAAACCGGCTGAAATCGAAAAGCCAATCTCCTCTCTCAAGAAGTGTAGATGAGGAAGATGGAGAAGTCGAGGACGGTCTTATGGATAAATTAGAATCCGAATTGTTTCAGAATACTCCCAATCCATTTAGTGATAATACTGTAATTAAATATGTCATTCCGCAAGATGCACAAAATGCTAACTTGCTAATTTATGATATGAATGGCAAACAAATCGAGCAATTTGTTTTAACTCAAAAAGGTATGGGATCTATTGTATTGGAGGGGAGTCATTTAGAAGCCGGAATGTACCTGTATTCTCTGATTGTTGATAGCAAAGTGATTGATGTGAAAAGAATGATCTTAACAAATTAATAGGATAAAAACTATGCCATTGTAATTGTAAAATTGTAATTCATGAATGATAGAATATTATGAATAAGATTATATGTTTATTATTGTTTATATTTTGGGGCATTTTATCGTATTCACAAAATGTAGTGACTGATGGTGTTATCTTCTCAATAGATGGAAAGACTCTGATAAAGTATCCTACAGATAAGTTCTATAAAGAATATATAATACCTGAAGGTACGGAGATCATAGGTAAAAAAGCATTTGCAGGAGCTCAAATAGGGAAAGTGACATTGCCAACTACATTAACTCATATAAACGATTCTGCGTTTTATAATGGTCCAACTGATTTTATTCTTGCAGGGAAATTCCCTATTATTGGAAATCGTGTTTGGCCCGATGATAGGCGTTTTGAAGTTACTGAGAGCAATCCTTATTGTCGAGTATCGGACGATGGTTTTGTTTATTCTAAAGATGGAAAAACTGTACATATAGTTCCTATAGATATACGTGGTTATTTAGAAGATATTGAAATAATTGATAGATATGCTTTTCAAGATTGTTACTTCCGTTATGGATATGTTGATATTCCTAATAGTGTACATTTAATTAGAGAGCATGCATTTGATAATATTAAACCAAATTTGCCAACACGTTCAGAACTTTTGTATTATAATTTTGAATTTACTTGTGATGCATTGACTCCTCCGGAATTGGAAGGTGAGGTGTTTACTGAAAACAATGTTGGCAATAGTACTTTATTTGTTCCAAAAGAGTCTGAAGAATTATATAAAGCTGCTTTTCAGTGGAATACGTTCGGGACTATAAAAGGGTATACTCCTGGCCCTCCACAAGGAATTTTTGAAAATTCAGTTTCTTTTTTGAAAGTTAATCGTGTGGATGGAGCGATTTACATAGAAGCTTTAAAACCGATGGATACGGTAAGATTAATCGATCTAAATGGGAATATTGTACGTGAAAAGAATCAGGTGAATAGTTGTCATACGATTTATGATATTTCTTCTCTTGATGGATTTTTCGGTTTACTACAGGCGATTTATAAAGATGGGGATAGTGAAGTTTTCAAATTGAATTTTTAATTAATTTAATCGGAGGTAGTTATGAATAGAATATTACAATTTTTGATTTTCATCTTTTGGGGTACTTTATTGTATTCCCAGAATATAGTTGTTGATGGGGTCACTTTTTCTGCTGATAGGAAAACATTGATTAGTTATTCGGTAGATAATACAATGGAAGAGTATAGCATTCCGGAAGGAATAAAAGAAATAAGTGAAAGTGCTTTTAGAAATGCTTCAATTAATAAATTGATATTACCTTCCACATTGAATGTAATAGGAGATTTTGCTTTCAAAGATTGTTCAAATTTAGAGATAGTTACATGGAAGAATTTTCCAAAAGTAGTAGGGCGGTATATTTTTTCGGGTTCTGGAATAGTTTCGTTTCAAACTTTGGAAGATAGCCGTAATTGTATAGCTATAGATGGTGTATTATTTTCTAAAGACCAAAAGACACTTTTATGTTTCCCGCGATTTAAAGAACCGGCTATCGTTCCGGAAGGAACTGAAATAATTGGTATGGGTGCTTTTGAAAGTGGAGAAATGTGGGAAGTTGTTTTGCCGGCATCTATAATGCGAATAGAAGATAATGCTTTTTGGATGACTATGCGTATACCAACAAGATTTATGGATTATATCTGTTTGGATAATGTCGTATGTAATGCATTAATACCTCCTACTATTATTGGTAATCCTTTTGCTGCTCCTTATAAAATAGATTTGTATGTTCCAGCGGAGAGTTTTGATATTTATCGTAAGACTCCCTATTGGGAGGACTTTCGTTCAATAAACGGAAGTACTGGAATTGCGCAAGAGCAAGTAAGAGCTTCTACCTCAAAAGTTTGGATGAAGAATGATATATTATATTTAGAAAGTGAAAAAGAAATTGGAATGGTTGAAATATATAATACTAATGGAACTTGTATATGGAGTGAGTGTGTAGGCAATGAAACATGGCAATTGGATACGTTCAGATTACCAATGAATCTGCTTTTGATAAAGGTTGTCACTACTGATGGTAAACAAGAAACTTTTAAACTATCAAATTGAATATTTAGTTAATAAAGAATATTATGAATAAAGCAATACCTTTTTTATTATTTATATTTTGGAGTACTTTATTGTATTCCCAAAGTGTAGTGGTTGATGGGGCTACCTTCTCAGCAGATGGGAAGACTCTGATAAAGTATCCTACAGACAAGTTCTATAAAGAATATATAATACCTGAAGGTACGGAAATTATAGATAGAAAAGCATTTGTAGGAGCTAAAATAGGGAAAGTGACATTGCCAACTACATTAACTCATATAAAGGATTCTGCGTTTTATAATGGTCCAACTGATTTCATTCTTGCAGGGAAATTCCCTATTATTGGAAATCGTGTTTGGGCCAATGATAGGCGTTTTGAAGTTACTGAGAGCAATCCTTATTGTCGAGTATCGAACGATGGTTTTGTTTATTCTAAAGATGGAAAAACTGTACATATAGCTTTTGGGGGTATAGCTGGGAATATGGGATATGTTGAAATAATTGACAGGTATGCATTTCAGGATTGTTATTTTGCTTATGGAATTATTTATATTCCTGATAATGTACATTTAATTCGGGAGCATGCATTTGATAATATTAAGCCTACTTATCCAACACGTTCAGAATCATCTTATGATTTGGAGTTTACTTGTAGTGCATTGACTCCTCCTGAATTGGAAGGTGAGGTGTTTACTGAAAACAATGTTGGCAATAGTACTTTATTTGTTCCAAAAGAGTCAGAAGAATTATATAAAACTGCTTTTCAGTGGAATACATTCGGGACTATAAAAGGGTATACTTCTGGGCCTCCACAAGGAATTTTTGAAAATTCAGTTTCTTTTTTGAAAGTTAATCGTGTGGATGGAGCGATTTACATAGAAGCTTTAAAACCATTAGAAACAGTAAGATTAATCGATTTAAATGGGAATATTGTACGTGAAAAGAATCAGGTGAATAGTTGTCATACGATTTGTGATATTTCTTCTCTTGATGGATTTCTCGGTTTACTATATGTGATTTATAAAGACGAAGATAGCGAAGTTGTCAAATTAAACTTTTAATTAATTTAATGGAAAAGAATTATGAATAGAATATTACAATTTTCGTTTTTTATGTTTTGGAGTATTTTATTGTATTCGCAAAGTGTAGTGGTTGATGGGGTTACCTTCTCAGCAGATGGAAAGGCTTTGATAAAGTATCCTACAGATAAGTTTTATAAAGAATATATATACCTGAAGGTACGGAGATCATAGGTAAAAAAGCATTTGTAGGAGCTTGGGTTGAAAAAGTGACATTGCCAACTACATTGACTCATATAAACGATTCTGCTTTTTATTATGGGCCATCTCATTTTATCATTACAGGAAAGTTTCCAATTCTTGGAAATCATGTTTTTGGTCTAACTGCTGAAAGGTATTTTGAAGTTAGTCAGGGTAATTCTTATTGCCAAGTGTCAGAGAATGGTTTTGTTTATTCGGAAGATAGGAAAACTGTACATATAGCTCCTGGAGTTATAGTTGGTTATTTAGAGAATATTGAAATAATTGACAGGTACGCATTTCAAGATTGTTACTTCCGTTCTGGAATTTACATTCCTGGTAGTGTGCATTTAATTCGAGAGCACGCATTTGATGATATTTATAAGGATATACCAATACGTTCAAAGTCGTCATTTTATAATTTAAATTTTAAATGTGATGTATTAATTCCTCCTGAATTGGAAGGTGAAGTGTTTACTGAAAACAATGTTGGTAATAGTACTTTATTGGTTCCAAAAGAGTCTGAGGAATTATATAAAAACACTCCTCAGTGGAATATGTTTGGGACTATAAAAGGGTATACTCCTGGATCTCCACAAGGAATTTCTGAAAATTCAGTTTCTTCTTTGCAGGTTAATCAAGCGAATGGAGCAATTTATATAGAAGTTTTAAAGCCATTAGATACGGTAAGATTAATCAATCTAAATGGGAATATTGTACGTGAAAAGAATCAAGTGAATAGTTGTCATACGATTTGTGACATTTCTTCTCTTGATGGATTTTACGGCTTGCTACAGGTTATTTATGAAGATGGGGATAGTGAAGTTTTTAAATTGAACTTTTAATTAATTTAATCGGAGGTAGTTATGAATAGAATATTACAATTTTTGGTTTTCATATTTTGGGGTACTTTATTATACTCTCAGAATATTGTGGTTGATGGAGTGACTTTTTCTGTGGATGGGAAGATGTTGATTAAGTATCCGAAAGATAAAGTGGCTGAAGAATATATTGTACCGGAAGGTACGGAAATTATTGTAGAGAGGGCTTTTGAGTCTAATTCCTATTTAGGAACAATAACTCTTCCTTTCTCATTGAATAAAATAGAGGATTATGCATTTTTAGGGCTTGTTTCCTTGTCTTCTGTTACATGGAAGCATTTTCCCGAATCTATAGGCGAACAACTCTTTTTGGGAAGTAATGTTTCAATCTTTCATACATTGGAAAATAGTGATAATTGTATCTCAATGGATGGTGTACTTTTTTCAAAAGACCAAAAGGTCCTTTATCGTTTTCCTAATAAAAAAAATAGTTTTGAGAAAATATATGAGATTCCTGAAGGTACGGAAGTTATATTTAACAGAGCTTTTGAAAATAGTGAGATTTATGAAAGGGTAACTTTACCTTCCTCCCTGAAATTAATTGAAGATGAAGCCTTTGCAATACGAGAACGGAGTACAACAAGACAATATAATAGATCTAATCAATATTGGGTTTGGGATGTGGTCTGTAACGCATTAACTCCACCTACTGTAATCGGTGACCCTTTTATTAATCACTATAGAGTGAGTCTATTTGTTCCTGAGAAGAATTTTTATCTTTATCGTAATACTCCTTTTTGGCAAGATTTTTATTCAATAAATGGCGATACCGGAATTGAACAAAATCAAGTAGATAGCTTATATATAAGGGTTTATGTTGAAAAAAAACAGTTGCGTTTGGAAAGTGAACGGGTGATTGGAAGGATAGAGATATACAATACTAATGGAACTTGTATATGGAGTGAGTGTGTAGGTAATGAAACATGGCAATTGGATACGTTCAGATTACCAATGAACCTGCTTTTAATAAAGGTTATCACTACTGATGGTAAACAAGAAACATTTAAACTTTTAAATAGGGATACAATATGAAAAAATATATTTTAACGAGTTTGTTAACCCTATTTGCTTACATTGTTTCGTATGGACAGATAAGTGGAAGTGTTAAATGGGAACAGAATGTGGATTTCTTTATTCAAATAGGGGATGAATATACGGAAATTTCAATAGAATCAATGTGTTACACAGAAGAAGTGGGAAGTCCTAAACTACCATATTGTGTGAAGTCTTTTGTTTTGCCTGATAATGCAAAAGCACCAATGATTAAAGTTGCTACTACGAGCAGACAGCTGATTGGTGAGAATTTATTGATAATACCTGCTCAATACCCAACTCCGATAGGAGAAGATTATTCGAGTTGGACAGAGCCAAATAGTGAAGTTTATAATTCATTGAAGCCTTTTCCTGGGCAGTATGCTGAAATTATTTCAGATAGGGTGGATTTTGGTTATCATATTGTTACTGTGAAATTTTATCCGATAGAATATATTCCTTCTGAAAAGAAATTATATTTGTGTGATTTATCCTTTTCTCTGGTATATTCTATGGATAGAACGGTTTCTCCTACGTCACCTATTCTTAAAAGGCAGTCTAAGCGATTAAGTTTATTGGATAGAGAATATGTAAAGTCAATTGTTGATAATGCAGATATGTTAGAATCCCCTATGCAATATGTGAGTTCAGAATTATCACCAATTGAAGTTACTATACCGGAATATTTAATTATTACTAGTGAGAATTTAAGAAATACTTTTCAAACTCTGGCAGATTGGAAAACGAAGAAAGGCGTACCTTCTATTATTGAAACTGTAGAAAATGTAGTAAAAAAATACCGGGGAGCCGATACACAAGAGAAAATTCGTAATTATTTGACAGATATTGAATCGGTATATGGTTCGTTATTTGTCTTATTAGGTGGAGATACGAATATTATTCCTGCTCGCGTAAAAAAAGTAGGAAAAGTAGTGAAAAGGGTTTATATGCTGTGGATTACTATTATGCTTGTGCTGGAAGAGGAAATTGGAATGTTAGTGGTGATAGTATGTATGTAAAGGGCTTTGGAAGCGATGATTTTAAGTTGACATTTAAGTTGGGAAGAGCTCCAGTGGAAGATCAAAAAGAGGCAGAGACTTTTGTTAATAAAGTCATTAATTATGAAAGATGCACGGGGATAGAAGATGCTCGATATTATAATAATTCATTAGTTGTGGACGCATTTATTAGTTGTGGTGAATGTAATTCATATTTGGTGTATGATGATGCGAAAGATTCGTTGGTGAATTATTACGATAGATATAGAAAAAATGCGAATAAAAATGCTAAATCATGGTTTATTTTTGATGATTATTTGGGAGCCGGTTCACTTCGTTGTATGTATGATAATGCATGGAAGAAGATAATATGTTATAGAGATACGGTAAATAATAAGAATTTCTACGATCCTGTCCCAGGTGGAACTAGTGCTCCTGGTAATGAGGAGCTTTCTTCTACAAGTTTTTTGAATGCTTTGAATAATGGTGGGAATTCTAATTATGGACATTTTCACATTGTGTATCACATGGATCATTCTTCTCCAAATAGCATGGGAGCGTCATCTAAGATGAAAAATCAATCGATAAATAAATCAGATGTGGATCAATTATCGAATGGAAATTATAGCCAAATAGTGATATCCAGTGGATGTACGCCTGCTGATATAACAAAAGACTGCATTGCAGAACATTTTTTGAATAATCCTAATGGAGGAGCTGTTGCTTTTATTGGGAATACAGATATTGGATGGTCTAATGAACATAGGCAATATAAATATTTCTGTAATGAATTGTATAAGAAAACTCTTTCTTTAACAGATCGGTATGATTTATCATATCTACATATAAAGGCAAATACTTATAATAATACACCTGTTAGTGCATCTGATTGTTCTTTGCATTTATTCGGTGATCCGGAAATGCAAGTATGGACTGGTGTACCACAGGAGCTACATGTTAGTATAACTCCGAGCGCGATAAAGAATGGAAATACTACTCTATCGGTGACAATTAATAATTTGCCTAATACTCAATTAGCCACTGTCTGTTTACAAAAAGCAGATGAAGTATACGTTGTTCAAACAATGCAAAATGGTACTCAGATATTTGCTATTTCCCCTAAAACTGCAGGAATGTTAGAAGTAACCATCACTGCTCATAATTTCCGTCCTTTTGAAACAACGATTCCCGTTAGTGTAAATCCGAAAGCGGTTCTTCATATTTCAGATGTAGTGTTTGATGATGATAAGCAGGGAGATAGTAATGGGAATAATGACAACCAACTGGATGCGGGAGAAACCATTGAACTCTCTGTTACATTAAAAAATGAAGGAAGTGTTACTTCTGATATTGTGACTGGAGAATTGGTATGTAGCTCTCCAGAAATTAATCTGATTAAAAATGTAGCTTCATTTGGTAAAATCGGTGCAGGAGGTAGCCGAACATCAGATAGGAAGTTTGTATTTACTATTGATAAAGATTGTCAAGAATATCTTATGAACGGAATGGATCCTATCGAGTTTGTCCTTACTATAAAAGATGGGTCAAGTTCTATAAGTGAACATTTTCAAGTGGATATTTTTGCTCCTGACATAGAAATAGGGAATCAAAAAATTACTTGGACGAGTAATGGAAACACTACAATAGAAGCGGGTGAAACGGTAAAAATGAATATTGATTTGATGAATGTGGGAAGATCTGAGGCAACAGGACTGAAAGCTGTGCTGATTTCGAATAATTCGCAGGTGTCATGTTCATCTACGCCAATTGTGTATCCTTCTATTGCCTTTTCTGAGACTAAAACAAATACAATTGCTTTTCAGTTCCAGACATCAAGCAGTTATGCGGGGATATTGAGTTTCACATTACAAGTAAGTAATGAGTATGGAAGGACTTGGAACTTTCCAGTAAATCCATTGTCAAGACCTTCTGTGATTAAAACATCGACTCTTGATTTTCAGCCTTATGCTTCTTCTATCAATGTGTATTGGACACCTGTCAAGGAGGTGGCCGGATATAATATATACCGTAGTGACAATGGAGAAAATGGCATTTATCGGAGATTGAATAGATTTCCATTGAAGGCTGCATATTATTTAGATGATAGCCTTGCCGAACGAACATTGTATTATTATAAGGTTGCAGCAATTTCAACAAACGGAAATGAAAGTGAATGGAGTGCGGCTTACCGAACATGGACTTCTTATCCGGTTGTTAGTCCATTCCCCAAAAGATTAGCTACCGGTGTTTATTCATCTGCATCTTGTCCCAATATTGCAGATGTGGATAATGACGGCAAACAAGAGATATTCTGGATCTATGAAGATCGGTATGATACTCATACAAGTTACATAATGGGATTTCGTCCTTCGGGCGAAGAGTTATATGATATCGATGGAAATGTGACCACAGTAAGTGGTTTTGCTAAAACACCTACAATGTTGACTGGGCAAGTGGCTTTTGGAGATTTGTCCGGAAATGGGGAACAAAATATAGTAGCATCTACTTGGGAAGATGATAAAAAATATCAGGAAAAAAGAGCAGTCTATTGTTATTCTCCGTTTGATAGGGATGGGGACCATAAACCTGATTTGTTGTGGGAAAAGCGAATTCCTTATTCAATGTTTCAAAGTCCGGTCATTGCCAATTTGGATGGTAGTGCCGATGGTACAATGGAGGTTATTGTAAAATCGCATCAAACTTCTGATATCTTTATTCTGGATCATGACGGAAATGAAGTGAGACGTTTGAATCCTAACGTTCATGTTACGAATGGAAAAGACCATAATCGTTCAGCTTTAACAGTAGCCGATCTTGATGGTGACGGTCAGATGGAAATAATAGCTTCGTATGATTCTTTAGGAATTTATATTTGGCGGCAGGATGGAACTCCTTTTACGACGAATCCGTTTTGGGGAGCAGGAATTCCCAGATTAGCTTCTGCTCCGGTGGTGTGCGATTTAAATGAAGATGGTAAAAAGGAGATATTGTTTTCTCAACGGCAAATGGCAGAAAGTAAGGTATTTGCTATTAGTTTGGATGGGGATAAAACAGTTGCAGGGTGGGATGGAAGTCAGACAATTCCGTATACAGTCAATGCTGTTGGATCTACTTTAGATCATACTTTATCAGTGGGTGATATAAACAATGACGGGCATTTGGAGGTGGTTATATTGGGGCATGAAACGGTAAAAGCATGGACACATACAGGGAAGTTTATTTTTAGCAAATCGATTAAAGGCTTATTTCCACAAGAAAATTATGCGTCTAATATGAATACTCCAATTTTGGCCGATGTGGATGGAGATGCTGTACCTGATATTGTATTCTGCTGCAACAATTATATTTATGCTTTACATAATGACGGTAGTGATATAATCGGATTTCCGATAATATCGGATGAGAAATTTTTAGATACTCCTTGCGTGGCAGATATTGATAATGATGGTAAAAGCGAGTTAATAGCCGGTAATGAACATGAATTGTATGTCTGGAAAACCGATGGTGTTCCTACGGCCATAGAGTGGGGTGTTAAGCGTGGAAATCCACAGAATACGAATGAATATTTCCCGACTGTTTGCCAGCCGACACTGATAAATTCCAATGAAGTATGGGACGGGGAATCACCCTGCGGAAATGTAGTGTTGCAGTCGGGGCGATTACTTATTCCTGCCGGTAAAACGATGGTGCTGAATAAAACTTTTTCTGTGATCGTCCGTTCCGGTGCTGTGCTTGAAGTAGATGGTGGAAGTATTTTGAATGCAAGGCTTGTCGTGCAAAAAGGCGGCACGGTCATCGTCAAGAACAATGGTTTAATCAAGTTACGAGCAGGCTCCGACTTTGACATGGAAAAAGGGGCTATACTTGATTTCTCTTTTGGAGCAATTGACATACCTTGATAAAAGAACAGAATCAGCAGTAGGATAAATATAATTAAGAGATGAACCACAAACACTACCGGTTCATCTCTTAATTTTTACTTATCCCGTCTTTTTCCGTGAAATACTTATGCGTTCAGCGCCTGCTCTATATCGGCAATGATATCTTCGGCATTCTCGATGCCTACACTGAAACGGATGAGGTCGGGGCGAACTCCGGCTTCCATCAGTTGCTCGTCTGTCAATTGCCGGTGAGTATGGCTGGCAGGATGCAGTACACAGGTACGTGCATCGGCTACATGCGTAACGATGGCAGCTAATTTCAGCGAATCCATGAATTTAATAGATACGTCGCGTCCGCCTTTCAGACCGAAGGAGATGACACCGCAGGAACCGTTCGGAAGGTATTTCTGAGCCAGTTCATAATATTTATTACCCGGAAGGCCGCAATAGTTTACCCATGCCACCCGGTCGTCATTCGACAGGTATTCGGCCACTTTCTGTGCATTACGGCAATGTTGAGGCATGCGAAGGTGAAGTGTCTCCAATCCTAAATTGAGCAGGAAAGCATTTTGCGGGCTTTGTATACTGCCGAGGTCACGCATCAGTTGGGCAGTTGCTTTGGTGATATAGGCCATTTTACCGAATGCCTTGGTATAGGTCAGTCCATGATAAGATTCGTCCGGAGTACACAATCCGGAGAATTTATCGGCATGGGCATCCCAATCGAAATTGCCGCTATCGACAATACAGCCGCCTACACTCGTGGCATGTCCGTCCATGTATTTGGTGGTGGAATGTACCACGATGTCTGCTCCCCATTCAAAAGGACGGCAGTTGATCGGAGTGGGGAAAGTATTGTCTACGATCAGAGGTACACCGTGATTGTGAGCTATGCGGGCAAACTTTTCAATGTCGAGCACTTCAAGAGAGGGATTCGAGATGGTTTCGCCGAACAGGGCTTTCGTGTTCGGGCGGAAAGCAGCCGAAATCTCTTCTTCGCTGGCATCAGGACTGATAAAGGTAACATCGATACCGAGCTTTTTCAGCGTTACACCGAAGAGGTTGAATGTGCCGCCATAGATGGCTGAAGAACACACGAAGTGATCGCCTGCCTGACAGATATTGAATATGGCATAGAAATTGGCTGCCTGGCCACTGGATGTCAACATTGCTCCTACACCTCCTTCAAGAGCGGCTATCTTGGCAGCCACTGCATCGTTGGTGGGGTTTTGCAAACGGGTATAGAAATATCCACTGTCTTCAAGGTCGAAAAGACGGGCCATCTGCTCGCTGGTTTCATATTTGAAAGTAGTACTCTGATAAATGGGCAGCACACGGGGCTCACCCTTTTTAGGAGTCCATCCTGCTTGTACACACAGGGTTTCGGGCTTGAATTGTTTTGCCATAATTGTTATTGTAGTTACAGTTTTATTTCTTTAAAAAGTTATATCGATGCAAAAGTAGAGAAAATAATTGGTTTAAAACATTATCTTTGCGAGTGAAATATATAATAATGTACCAATGTGCTAATATGCCAATGTGCCAATTAAGAATGGGGACAATTGAATAATATAGCAATGAAACGGAATATATGGATCATTTGGCGCAGCTGATTGGTGCATTGGTATATTCTTTAATTTGTGCATTTGCCTATTAGTACATTGATTCATTGTCTATTATTTCATTCTTTCAATTGGTACATTAGCACATTGGCACATTATTTAATTGGCACATTATTTTATTATGAATAAATATTGTATTCTTCTGTTTTTCTGCTTTTTGTTTTCTGTATCTGCTTTGTGGGGGCAGCAGAAGGCGACTCCGAAACCCGGTGAAGGTATTTCTACTTTCCTGTTGCGGCACAATCGTGCACCGAAGAAGTATTATGACGATTTTATCAAATTGAATGAGGCTAAATTAGGAAAGGGGCAGACATTAAAGTTGGGAGTGACTTATTTGATTCCTCCTGTGAAAAAAAAGGTTCCGGCTTCTGTAACGACTGCCGGAAGCGCTGCCAAGAAAGAAAATACAGGAAAAAAACAACCGCCCCGGAAGACGGAAAGAAATGAGCCGCTTTTTGGAAAACTTCTGGCAAATGTGAAGGTGACTTCCAACCGGCTGGCAGGGGCGTGCTTTTATGTAGTCAGTGGGCATGGCGGCCCCGATCCCGGAGCTATCGGAAGAGTGGGAAAGCACGAACTGCATGAAGATGAATATGCCTATGATATTGCTTTGAGATTGGCACGTAACCTGATGCAGGAAGGGGCGGAAGTACATATCATCATTCAGGATGCAAAGGATGGGATTCGTGATGCTGCCTATCTGTCAAACAGTAAGCGCGAAACCTGTATGGGTGCTCCCATTCCCTTGAATCAGGTACAGCGTCTTCAGCAACGTTGTGATAAGATCAATGCTCTGTATCGTAATGACCGGAAAAAGTATAAATATTGCCGTGCCATTTTTATCCATGTCGATAGTCGCAGCAAGGGCAAGCAGACCGATGTGTTTTTTTATCATTCCAACCGCAGGGCGGAAAGTAAGAAACTGGCAAACAGGATGAAAGACACTTTTGAGTCAAAGTATGGCAAGCACCAGCCCAATCGTGGTTTTACGGGTACGGTGAGCGGACGGAATCTGTATGTATTGACACGTGCTATCCCTGTATCTGTGTTTGTGGAACTGGGAAATATTCAAAATTCACTCGATCAAAAAAGACTGGTGATACCTTCTAACCGACAGGCACTTGCGAATTGGCTGATGGAGGGCTTTCTGAAAGATTATAAAGGGATGTGAATATAACAAGAACGGATAACCGTACTGTGAGAATAAGTTCTATATTTGTCCGGAAATGCAAAGTAAGAACCTAAAAACTCACCTTACATGAATCAACTCTCTTTTGTCGATGCGTATCGGACTTTCCCTTACATCCTTACTGAAGGAGCTATTGTAGAGCGTTTACGCCATGAATTTCATATCCCTTTGGACGAACATCTTGTTCATGCCGCTTTGATTTATGACGATGCTCATCGTGATACGCTGGCAGGTCTTTACAAGCAATACATCGATATTGCCGCCAGTCACGATTTGCCTCTGATGCTGATGACACCCACCCGCAGGGCAAATGTCGAAAATATTGCTGTTTCTGCTTATCGGAATCGGAGTGTCATTCCCGATAATGTCCGTTTTCTTTTGCAACTGCGCGCATCGGCCCTTTCACCTGTTTATATCGGTGGTCTGGCAGGTTGTCGCGGTGATGCTTATGATGGTCGCTATCATTTTTCCGTAGAAGAGGCGATGCAGTTTCATTTTCCTACGGTTCGTGCAATGGCTGAAGCGGGAGTCGATTTTCTGTTTGCAGGTATTATGCCCCAGCTTACCGAAACGATCGGCATGGCCAATGCAATGGCGGCAACCGGTTTGCCTTATATTATCAGCTTTATGGTTCGGCGCGACGGACGGCTGATGGATGGCACTTTTATTCATGATGCCATCGATACCGTAGATAAAGAGACGACCACCCGTCCTTTGTGCTATATGGCAAACTGTGTACATCCCGATGTTTTGCATCAGGCATTATCACATCCGAGGAATGATACTTTTTTAGTTCGCGAACGCTTTCGGGGTATCCAGGCCAATGCTTCCGCGTTGAGTCCCGAAGAATTGAATGGCCGTACCGATTTACTTTCTTCTTCTCCCGATGAACTGTCTGACAGATTGATGACCCTGTTATGGGATTTCCCGTTGAAGATATGTGGCGGATGTTGTGGTACGAATGAGCAGCATCTTCGGAATTTTGCAGAGATGCTGACTTTGAATAGTGTGCCGATATGCTAATGAAAGAATGAAGAAATGAATAATTAAAGAATGAAAAATTAAAGAATAATCTGTCAATTGGTTGTGTAGAAAAGATATTGGATATATTTCCTACGTTTTACACATTAACAATTATAGCTTCGTTTTCATTCTTTAATTATTCATTCTTTCATTTTTTATACTCAAAGCGGCATATTGCCGTGCTTTTTCGGCGGATTGGTCTGCATCTTGTTTTCCGTCATGTCTAATGCTTGGATCAGGCGCTTACGGGTCTGTTTCGGCAAGATGATTTCATCGATAAAACCAAGTTCGGCGGCTTGATACGGAGTGGCAAATTTCTCTTTGTATGCTTCCAGTTCTTTGGCTTTGGTTTCTGCATCTGCTTTGCGGAACAGGATGTTTACAGCACCTTCGGCTCCCATTACGGCAATTTCTGCATTGGGATAGGCAAAATTTACATCAGCTCCGGTCTGTTTGGAGTTCATTACGATATAAGCGCCGCCATAAGCTTTGCGGGTGATTACTGTGATTTTGGGCACAGTGGCTTCTGCAAATGCATATACGATTTTTGCTCCGTGACGGATAATGCCGTTGTTCTCTTGAGTATATCCCGGCAGGAAGCCCGGAACGTCTTCAAATGTTATCAACGGTATGTTGAAACAATCGCAGAAACGGATAAAACGGCTTGCCTTGTCGCTGGCATCGATATCGAGCACTCCCGCCAGATAAGCCGGCTGATTGGCAACAATGCCTACCGAACGTCCACCCAGACGGGCGAATCCGATAATGATATTTTTGGCAAAGTAGGGCATTACTTCAAAGAAATATCCATTGTCTACCACGCGTTCGATGATCTCTTTCATGTCATAGGGAACATTCGGATCTGTAGGGACGATGGTATTCAGAGACTCGTCTTCACGATTGATTTCATCTGTACAAGGTTGCTTGCGTGTCTCGTCCATATTGTTTTGTGGCAGGAAAGAGAGCAATTCGCGGATGGACATCAGCAGTTCTTCTTCGCTATTGGCCATGAAGTGGGTCACACCGCTTTTGCTGCTATGCGTCATGGCACCGCCCAATTCTTCCTTGCTTACTTCTTCATGGATAACGGTTTTCACTACATCCGGTCCGGTAACGAACATATGACTTTTCTCTTTTACCATAAAGATGAAGTCCGTCAGTGCCGGAGAGTAGCAGGCACCTCCTGCACAAGGGCCGAGAATGGCGGAGATTTGCGGAATTACTCCACTTGCGATCGTATTCTGGTAGAATATATCGGCATAGCCTGAAAGACTCTCGATGCCTTCCTGAATACGTGCGCCTCCCGAATCATTCAAGGCAATGATCGGTGCACCGTTCTTGAGAGCCAACTGTTGCACCTTTACGATTTTTCTTGCGTTGGATGCCGACAGAGAACCGCCGTATACGGTGAAATCGTATGCATATACGAATACCTGGCGTCCGTCTATCTTTCCGTAGCCCGAAATAACTCCGTCTCCCGGAATCTTATTCTTGTCCATGCCATAGTTGGTACAACGGTGCACCATCAGTTTGTCCAGTTCCACAAACGTGCCTTTGTCCAGCAGCATGTCGATCCGTTCACGGGCGGTCATTTTCCCGCTTTCATGCTGTTTCTCTATCTTGTCGATGCCTCCACCGAGGGAAGCCATACGGTCACGCTCTTCGAACGTGGCATATGCTTTATTCATTTCCTCCATTATTCTATTGTTTCAAGGGTTATCAATGTCTGGTCACCGGTGATGTTGTCACCTTCTTGTACCAGAATTTCTTTAATGCGGCAATCTGAAGTCACTTTGTAATTGCTCTGCATTTTCATGGCTTCGATGACGATGGCTGTTTCGCCGGCTTTCATTTTTTGTCCTGCAGTAACAGGGATTTTTACCACCTTTCCCGGCATTGGCGAGGTGATGCGGTCATTTTGTTCCTCTTCCCCTTTTTTACGCATGCGCAGGTATTTGGCCTGGCTGTCTACGATGTCGATGTTGAAGCTGCTGTAGTGTGTATTCACTTTGTAGCTTTTTCCGTTATCGCTGCGAATCAGTTGGGCATTGGCACTGTGGCCGTCCATAAGAATGTTGCAGGTTCCGTTTTCCGCCATGACGACATCGGCTTCAAACGTTTTTCCGTCAATGGTGAGTACCACCTTGTTATCTTGTTTGCTGACCAGTTCTATTTCGGCCACGCGGTTTCCTATATGAATTTCCATAATTGATGTTATTTATATTCTGAGCACCCCTTTATGCAATCCGAACTCTTTCCACTTGCTGATCGGACGGTTGTCGGCTGCCAGTCCACTGTTGTTCTCTTCAAGGTTCATCAGATAGTCCATGTATGCGGCAATCATGGCAATGTTTTCGGCGCGTTCGCTGGTGCGGGTGATGCTTTGTTGCAGCAATTCTCCGTTTTTTGCAATGAATCCCGTGTCGTAGTTTCCTTCTACAAAATCCGGGGTATCCATGATGGCACGCAGGTAGCTGATGTTGTTTTTTACGCCGGTCAGTTTATATTCGTGAAGCACACGGCGCATACGTTCGATGGCATATTCGCGTGTCGTAGCCCATACAATCAGTTTACCGATCATCGGGTCGTAATATATCGGAATCTCATAGCCTTCGTATACGTAACTGTCGATACGTACGCCGATGCCGTTCGGCTCGGTAATTTGCTTGATAACACCCGGACTGGGCATGAAATTCATTTCCGTGTCTTCTGCACAGATACGGCATTCGATGGCATGTCCGCGCTGTCTGATATCCTCTTGTTTTAATTGCATCACCTGTCCGTCGGCCACTTTAATCTGCTCTTTTACGAGGTCCACACCGATTACTTCTTCGGTAATCGGGTGCTCCACCTGCAGGCGGGTATTCATTTCCAGGAAATAATAATTGCGATGTTTATCGACAAGGAATTCAATAGTGCCCGCACCGATGTAGTTTACGGCTTTGGCGGCAGCTACTGCTTTTTCACCCATATCCTTACGGAGCTCCGGAGTAATGAACACCGAAGGGCTCTCTTCTACTATTTTCTGATTGCGGCGCTGAACCGAACATTCGCGTTCGCAGAGGTGAATTACATTGCCATGTTTGTCGCCCAATATTTGGAACTCGATATGATGCGGTTCTTCTACGAATTTCTCCAGATATACCGTATCGTCTCCGAATGAAGAAAGCGATTCGCTCTTTGCCGTGGTATAAGCTTCTTCCACTTCGCCGGCGTTATGAATGAGTCGCATGCCTTTGCCACCGCCACCCATCGATGCTTTCAGCATGACCGGATAACCGATCTTGTTACACAATTCTACGGCTTCTTCCACGCTTTTCAAGTTCTCCTGTGTTCCCGGAACTACCGGTACACCCGCTTCTGTCATTTTGATACGGGCGGATATTTTGTCTCCCATTGCTTCCATGGTTTCCGGTTCCGGACCGATGAAAATAATGCCTTCTTCGCGGCAGCGACGGGCAAATGTTGCATTCTCGGACAGGAAACCGTATCCGGGATGGATCGCGTCTGCATGGCATGATTTGGCCACTTCGATGATTTTTTCTATATTCAGATAACTCTCTTTGGATGCGGCCGAGCCGATGCAGTAAGCTTCATCGGCATAGAGCACATGCTTTGCGGTGCGGTCTGCCTCTGAGAAAACAGCGATACTCGTTATTTCCATCTCCCGGCAGGAGCGCATTACCCTCACGGCAATTTCTCCGCGATTGGCAACTAAGATTCTTTTTATCATATTCATTTCTCAATTAAATGCATATATTAGTGCTTTTCCACCCTGCGGATACACTCCACCCGATGAAACACAGTATTTTTACGATTTGGGGCTTAACAGCGATACTTTCCTTTCTAACCCACGAGACAGGAAAATATATATCCGAATGGCAGGTCTTCTGACTGACTCTCATCTTACAAGCCTTCCCGATGGATTTTTCACCTCCATCAGTGGCACGAATCCGGTTAATTTGTAAGATGTTTCACAGAGCTTCACAGCAGCGGGACTGTCCGGGAGTTACACCCGATTCCCTTTTAATCTTCCTCCGTTGACCACGGATTTCAAACCAATTCGGGCGCAAATATAGAAAATTATTGAATAAAGCGAATCTTTTTTGCACGAAAGTTTGCTTTTTGTGCAATCCGAACTGTGAAAGCATAAGGTCCGGACGTCTGAAATGCCATCTTTTCAATGGCAGGCTTCTATTGACTGATTATACCAGTCGTAAATCATATTTATGTTTAAAAACCTTACAATGCCGGTATTTGTTGGCTGAAGAAACTTTATAGAAAAAGGTTATTATTCTTAAAGTTGAGATTATACAGGTTCTGCTGTCGGATTGTGTATTGTCAATCCGCCGTCTGCTATAATTGTCTGGCCGGTGATGTAACGTGCATCATCTGAAGCAAGAAAGGCAATGGTTGCAGCGATGTCCTGCGGTTCTCCTAAATAGGGAGTTGCACATTGGCTGAGGAAAATGTTCCGTACATCTTCATTCAAATTGTTTAAAGCGGCAGGTGTGAGAACCAATCCCGGGGCTACAGCATTGCAACGGATATTTTTCTTGCCTGTCTGGGTTGCAATATATTTGGTAAGATTGATGACTCCTGCTTTGCTGGCACCGTAAAGCGTACCGTTTGAATCGGCTGTAATACCGCTGATGGAAGCCACATTGACAATGTTACCACCGCCATGTGTTTTCATTACGGGAATGACTAACTGTGAGAGATACATGGTACAGGAAAGGTTTAAATGAAAGGCTTCATCAAAATAGTCTATGTCCAGCTTTTCGATGCTTGTATCTCGTTTCGGGTCGGTTCCACCGACATTGTTTATCAGAATATCGATCTGCCCGTATTCTTTTATAGCAAAAGCAATCAGCTCTTTACAACTTTGTAATTCCGTGGCTGAGAAATAAACGGAACGTACATCTGCTCCTGAAAGAGTCAGTTCGGCAGCAAGTTTGTCTGCCCTTTCTTTTGAGTAATCTGCAATAACAACTTTACCGCCTTCGGAGACGATACGACGGGTGGTTGCTTCGCCTATACCACCGGCAGCACCGGTAATAACAGCTACTTTATTTTCAAATCTGTTCATATGGAATGTTTTTGGGTATTGTTACATTCAAAACAATATGGAAATGGAAAAGATTACTGCTTTAATTTCTCTTTAATATGATTTCCATTTTTTGTATTAAAATAAATATTTATATATTCGCACCATATACAACATCATAAAAGCAACACCGAAGATGAAACCTGCATACAAGAAACTTGAATTTGGAAGTTTTGCAGAAATAGAAGTCTATAAAGCATTTAGCAGTTTAATCGGTTCTGATGAAACGATAGAACGGGAGAAATTTATGTTTGCTGGGGGAACCAGAGGCTATTACGCTGACATTGTACTCCCTCATGGATGTAAAAGACTGAAAATGCCTCCAAAAACAATTGTGGAAATCAAAGGTACTTTACTGTTTGACACGATACATCGATATCTGGAAATGTATAAGACGAATAAAACGGATTGGGGTGTTTCTGCTTTTTGTATCGTTTATATCAATAGCCATGTTCCAGATGAATTTATTGCAAAATATGACAACAAAGATTTTAGAATTATATCTTTAAATGAGATACTTTGTTCATCTGATACCAACGCTGATACGGTTGAAGAGTTCCATGAAGAATGGGAAGATGAACGTGATAATCTGATAACAAAAGCTCGTGATAAGTTTTCCATTGGAAAGAATACATTGTTTCTTGGAGCGGGAGTCAGCATTGATGCCGGCCTTCCGACATGGGATGAATTGTTGAAAAAGATGTTGCATAAATACAAAAGGCGGAAACACAATATAGGCAGAGGTGATTATAAACGTGTCGAAAAAGTGTGTGCAGGTTCATCTATAATAACTGCACGGTATATCAGAACAGGGTTGGGAGTTTCCACATCTGATAAAGAGTTTGATAACATGATTCATTCTATTTTGTATAAGAAGGTCAATCAATCACAGTTGATTAATGAGATAACTAATATGGTGGTGAGTAACAAAGTAGAAAGTGTTGTAACTTATAATTATGATGACTTGATAGAAATAGAATTATCAAAAAAAGGTGTTCCTAATTTTTCTGTTTTTGGGGGTAATAGGGCTTTGTATGGAGAACTTCCTGTATATCATGTGCACGGTATAGTCACGATGGATGCAAAAAGCGGAATATATTCTACTCCTGTTTTGTCCGAAGAAGATTATCATAATATTTACAAAGAAGCATTTCATTGGTCGAATATTGAGCAGTTACATGCGTTGGACAGGACAACGTGCTTTTTTATAGGATTTTCCATGAGCGATCCGAACCTGCGAAGATTGTTGGAAATTTCGCAAAGTAAAGGAGACGGTGGAAAAAATCACTATGTTTTTCTTCGTAGAGGCAATTTTTCTAATGATAGTAATAGAGATATGGAAAATCTTACTATTCTAAAAAATATGATGAACGACTTAGGACTGAATGTAATTTGGTTTAAGGATTTTAATGAACTTCCTCAATTACTAAAAAGAATTTATTAATTCTGCCATTTGCTCGCTTTTCTGCAAAAAGTAGTATGGGGCGTTCACTGGGCTTTCAATATGAAATGTGAATGATTATGTTAAATGTTAACTTTTGGAATGCAAAATGTTAATAGAAAGGTTGCAGCATTAAACCATGTTATAATATAGCTTGTATGGGCTCTTAAATTTGCTAATGATGGAAAAGGCAGTATCTTTGTACTGTGTTTTTTTCATAAGTATTAGATTTAAGGTTAACAAGGATTGGTTGCGCGTGATGCGTAGCCATTTTTTGTTTATCAGAATCTATATCCTAACCCGATTCTGAATGTCGGGTATATTCCCGAATACCCATTGGATGACCCGAAGTAGCCGACTCCTCCTGCCAGGTCGAATAGAAAATGTTTCCACACCCGGCGGAATCCCCAGTACGGAGTGACATTATATATATGTGCAGCTTCCCAGCCACTTGTGATTGCTATTGGAAAAGAATATCCCAAGTTTACGGATAGGTATCCTCCGGAGTTTCCAAAAGTACGTTCGTTTTTCCGGTGTCTTTTTTGCAGGTTATAATAGAAACGCGGTTCGACAGATATATTTCCGCTTATCAGATGGTAGTCTTTGGTTGTGATGTAGATTTCGTTGAGTGAGTTTACGTCCAGACCTAACATCCACCCGTAGGTATACGAACTTCCTGCACTGAAAAGTACTGTTCCGCGAGGAGAGAAAGCATATTCGTAGCTATATGCCAATCCAATGCCGTTTAGCTCAATACTATGACCGGATGTGGTTTGGTTTTGGATGGATTTATCATTGATCTTTCCGTCGGAAGATTCTGCATACGTGGGGCGGCCAACCAGCGAGAAAAACAAGATAATGAAAGATACTTTGTAAAGCGCTTGGAGGCGATAGGGGAGAAACTTAATTTTTTTCATATATTTCTGTTTTCTGTTTATGAATTAAATGTTTTGTTTATAAAGACAGTTTTAAAGTGAGAAGTCCCTATGGCGGCTATTGATTATTTGTCGGAATATCATGATTATTTTCTGATTTATTAAAGAAATGGAAAGCAAAAAGCAATTTATATTGTTATTAGTGCGATGTCGGTCTGCTTTTGGCTGCCTATTTACAAATTTATTAAAAAAAGAATATGAGAAAGAATCTATTGTGTTTTGCAGCGCTGATAAGTGCTTTTTTGTTTGCTTCCTGTTCTGGAGGTAGTAAGAGTAAGTCTGTTTCTGCCACGACGGCAGATGTTGAAAATGCGGCTGAGGTAATTCAGTATTATAATACTTCGCTCAATGTTTTGAGCAATATGGTGAAAGAAAAAGATGTGAATGCAGTTTTGGGATATATGGAACAAAAGGGTAAGGTGCCCACAGTGCTCGCCATTGCTCCGCCTGCTGTTTCGGAAAAAGATACTCTCGCCTTGATGAATCCGGGCAGTTGCTTTAATGAGGCGACCCGGCAGAATTTGAAACAAAGTTATGTCGGGCTGTTCAATGCGCGGACGAAGTTTTATGCAAATTTTGACAGGTATCTGTCTTATCTGAAAGCAAAAGACTATTCTAAAGCCGATAAACTTTTGGATGTTAACTATCAGTTAAGTAAGGAGATGGCTGAATACAAACAGAATGTTTTTGATATTTTGAGCCCTTTCACCGAACAGGCAGAGCAGGTGGTTCTGGCAGATAATCCGTTGAAAGATCAGATAATGGCAGTTCGTAAAATGTCTTCTACAATGCAGAGTATAATCAATTTGTATGCTCGTAGGCCGGTTTTTGAAGGTGCTCGTATCGATTATAAATTAATTGAATTGAAAGATCAGTTAGAGGCTGCTAAGAAACTTCCGGCTATTACCGGAGATGAGAGTGCGATGAAATCTTATCAGGCTTTTCTGGATCAGGTTGAAATTTTTATCAGCAAAGTACAGAAAGTGAGCGAAAAAGCAGAGTATACCGATGCCGATTATGAGATGTTGACCAGTGCATACGAAACATCTGTCATCTAAATCCTGAAAAAAATGTATCTTTGTACCGGTTTTATACTTTTAATAGATTAAGATTATGAATAAAGTGATTATTAATTCGTATGCGGATTTTGAGAAACTGGTAGGTCAGCAGATTGGAGTTTCTGATTATTTGGAAGTCCCTCAGGACCGTATTAGTCTTTTTGCAGATGCAACGCTGGACCATCAATGGATTCATGTAGATACAGAACGTGCTAAGACGGACAGTCCTTATCACAGTACTATTGCGCATGGTTATCTTACTTTATCTCTTCTCCCATATTTGTGGAGCCAGATTATCGAGGTGAATAATCTGAAAATGATGATTAATTATGGGATGGATAAGATGAAGTTTGGACAAGCGGTATTGGCTGGGCAGAGTGTTCGTTTGGTTGCAAGTCTTCATTCATTGACTAATCTCCGTGGTGTGGCTAAAGCCGAGATTAAATTTGCTATTGAAATTAAGGATCAACCCAAGAAAGCACTCGAGGGTATTGCCATATTTTTGTACTACTTCAATTAACGAAGTGTGGGTGAGTCTGTGAAGCAATATATCGAAACACCTTGTTTGCTTCTTCGTGATTGGAAAAAAGGGGTACTGTTCACTATTTGAAGTGTGCCCCAAAAGTTTTATGTCTAACTTTTGGGGTGCACTTCATTTTTTGCCTTGTCCACTCTTTTGCCTTGTCCACTTTTTTGTGTAAATATCAAACTTCAGTATTCAAGTTTTATACTTGATTCCTGTTTTTTTCCTCATTCCGTTTTTTCTTTTTAATCTGTGTTTTTTCTGTTCCCACAAAA
>OJJA01000300.1_pt1 | contig 24852 bp, 27 predicted proteins | sample 1596031 | NCBI WGS metagenome assembly OJJA01 (sample SAMEA4350132, study PRJEB24818) | metagenome | biome: human; feature: gut; material: faeces | place: Denmark | collected 2013-09
TTTCAGATGTAAAGGCATGGGGCTGAACGTTTGTCCCGGTTTCATGAACCAACCAAAAATCGGCCTTTATTCACGCCTTTTTAAAGTTATAAATTATCGAATTATAAACAACGTACAAATGTACGACTATAAAAACAGATAACGATGAAACAGCCGGATACAGCCGTCCTGCGGAAAAGGCTCGCCACTTTTACACCCGAAAGGGAACTTGAAGAGAACAAGCAGAAACAAGAAAGACTGCTTCAGGAAACCGCCCGAGAGTGACCGATGCGTTGGGAAACAACTGCCCTGCACCACTGTCGCCCGCATCGTGCTGACCGTTTTCCTCTGTCGCAAATCAAAGAGATGAACTATGGCAAAGTATCAAACCCAAATATATAATAAGTATGGCAACAGTAAAAGTAAAATTCCGCCCGTCAACGGTCAAGGACCGTCCGGGCACTATCGTGTATGTTGTAACTCACCGCCGCATCGCCAAAACAGTCACGACCGGTTACAAGGTATATCCTCATGAATGGGATGAAGAACATGCGAGACTCCTGCCGCCGGACAACCCCGAACGGTCGGCCGTCATTCGGACGGCAATCCTCAGGATGCGCTCGGACATGGAGCGGATGGACGCGATCATCGAGAACCTTGGCGGAAGCTCCGCCGGCTACTCGTCGGATGACGTGGTGGCGGAGTTCCGGCGCACCGGAGGGGAGAACACCCTTTTCAGTTTCACGGAACGTGTCATCGAACGGCTTCTGCAGTTGAAACATGTCGGCACCGCCAAAAACTACCGCGCGGCACTGTGCAGCTTCAAGCGGTTCCGCGGCAACATGGATCTACTGTTGGAGGAGATCGACACCATCCTTGTGGAGGACTACCAGGCTTACCTGAAATCAGCCCGGCTCATGCCCAATTCCGTGGCCTTTTACATACGCATCCTCCGTTCGGTCTACAACCGTGCCGTCGAACAGGAGCTTACCGAAGACACGAAACCCTTCCGCACGGTATCCACCGGGACAGAGAAGACCCTCAAACGGGCGATACCGATAGGCGAGATCAGGCGGATCAGGAGACTTGACCTCATGTTCAGGCCCGACCTCGAATTTGCCCGAGACATGTTCCTCTTCCTTTTCCTCTGCAGGGGGATGTCGTTCATCGACGCGGCATACCTGAAGAAGGAGGATATCCGTGGCGGCATACTGACCTACCGCCGCCAGAAGACCGGGCAGGCGCTCCATATCAAATTCATTGAACCCATTAGGGAACTGGTCGACCGTTACGCCGACAGGGAATCACCCTACCTGCTTCCCGTCATAACCCGTCCGGATGACGATGCCCGCCGGCAGTACGAGACGGCACTGCGCCGTGTGAACAACGCTCTGAAGACAATTGCGAAAAGGGTAAAATTAGATGTGCCGCTGACAACATACGTCGCGAGGCATTCCTGGGCGAGCATCGCCAAGTCGAAGAACATACCGGTCAATGTCATCTCCGATGCCCTCGGCCACGATTCCATTGCCACCACGCAGATATACCTCGCCACCATTGACGCGTCAACTATCGACAAGGCAAACGAAATAATCGTTAAGGATTTGTAGGATGATTTTTGTCAGACAATCATTACTGTTTTCCCGGAGAAAACAGTAACCGGGTGCAAAAGTAATGAAAACTCCTGAATAACAAAGCAAAAGAACACGATTATTTTTTGAATTGTCAGACAAAAATGCTCTTTTGTCAGACAAATCCCCGGTTTTCATAGTCACAATCCCCTGTTTATCAATGCAATAACATGCCATTACTGTTTTCTCCGGGAAAATGGTAACCATACGGTGGCTTCCAGCCTGTTTCGGGCGGAAGAAAACACGGGGGAACAACCCCGTAAACCCACCGGGTAAGTTTGCGTTTGATGAAAACGAGAAACGAATTAAAACAACCAGTTGCTGCCGGAACTTTTCTCCGGATGGCGTGTAACTCCAGAATTTGCAGGGGAACAGCAAGATTCTGGAGGACTAGAAGAATTGCCCTTGAATGAAAATGGAACACGTTGACCCTGTTACAACCCCGCTGTGGTACGCGCTTCGCGACCTCTCCCGTAGCCATTCCAAGAACCCGGCTTACCGGGTACTCACGGATGAAGGCTTCGAGGTGTTCACCCCGATGACACGACGGCTGTTCATGGAAAAAGGACGGCGGGTAAGCCGCAAGGTTCCGTTCATGCCGGACCTGCTTTTCGTGCACGAGGCACGCGAACGTCTGGACGCTGCCGTCGGGCGCTTGACGAACCTGCAATACCGCTTCGCGCGTGGCGGCTACCGTCTACCGATAACGGTACCGGACAGGAACATGGAAGATTTCATACATGCCGTGACAGGTTCGGATGAACCCCGCTACTTCCGTCCGGAGGAAATAACGCCCGGTATGCTCGGCAAGCGTGTACGCGTCATCGGCGGGGGACTTGACGGCTACGAGGGCCGCCTGCTCTCGGCACGGGGCTCGAAACGCCGGCATCTGCTGGTCGAAATTCCGAATTTCCTGGCTGCCGCGGTTGAGGTCAGTCCCGATTTGATAGAGATAATGGAATAAACCGTGCAATCACCCGCACGGAATGAGAATACAGACAAGTATGTCAACCACGATCGAACCCGCATCACGTATACAGGGGAAGTTCTCCGGCTTGCATCCGGCAAACACGGGAAACCCCGCCGAAGCCGGAGCATACGCCATGTACCTGTTCTACCGGTGGCAGACCCTCGGTGGAGAGGGCAGCCGTAACGCCATGAGCCGGGAACTTTCCGGGGTGTACACCCGCATCCGTGCCCTGCAGCGGGATATGGATGCCCGTAAGGAAAGCTACGACCCGCGCGACCTTTACACGTGGGTTGACCGGTACGTGCTGCTAAGACGCGTTGCCGGCGGCGGTCCTTTCGACGAGCGGGAACTTGACGCATTACGCCTGCGGTACTGCGAGGGATGGCTTTCCGGAGATCGTGGCTACAAGGCAACCTACGCGGTGTTCCAGATAAACCACTGGGAGAAACATGGATCACACCTGGTGACACAACGGCTTTCTGACGCGGCCCGCTTGGCTATAGAGGAATGGCGTGACGAACTCTCAAACCGTCCGGAAGAGGCGGATATCGACTCCCCGGAGACACTCCGTAAGCTCTCGCTCCTTCGCGGGACAGGCACGGTATGGAATCCCCGCAAGGCTGGAAAGTTACTTCCCGTGGTGGAGAGAGTGCTGTCGAGAAGCGTTTCCTCGTTTTCGACAAAGGCACTTGAAGAACTTCACCCGCTCTCGCTGTTTTTAGATGATAGGTGGCTGGCACAGCGGGGACAGAAGAATTACGCCCTTGACATCCTGCGTGAACTGGCCCGACGCTCAGACCTGAACCCCTACGCGCGGAAAGCCTACGGGATGCTGCGGGAGATATTAGTGGAATGCAACGGGAATTAGACTGAATGATAACGGATTGAGAACCGGTTCAAATAAATGAAGATTTCATAATGGAAGAGATAATCATATTCAACGAGTGCATGGGCGTGAACGGACGAATAGCGTACCTGTACAGAAGCCGGGAGACGGGTCTGTGGACGGCCTACGGCTATTCCGCGTACAGGATTTCGGAGATGGCCCGGAAGAACGGTCTTCGCACCGTGGAGGGTTTCAGCAAAAGGTTGCAGATGCCCTCGACGGTTTTGGACATGGAGACCTTTGAGTATATCACATCGCAGTGTTTCAGCGAGGAACAGGACGCGGATTGCACGCGTCTGCTGCTGCCTGACACCGCACCGGTGGACTGGAATGCGTACCGCGACTGGGCAAAAAAGTTGGAATGAAACAGATAACTAATTGATTATATGACAATTACCCCCCCCGAAATAATAAGCCACGAGAGAAGAATGAATACCTATTCCTTAAATTCATCCGAAGAGAACAACGCAAGTTCTATACGGGGCAACATGTCCCCGTTCTCGTGTGCGGTGAAACGCTGCTTTGACTGTCTCGCGGCGTTAGTCCTGATGGTGGCGTTCTCCCCTCTGTTCCTAATCTGCTACATGGCGGTCAGACGGGAGGACGGAGGTCCGGCAATATTCAGGCAGGAACGCATCGGGCGTTACGGCCGTCCGTTCAACATCTACAAGTTCCGTTCCATGCGGCTTGACGCGGAGAAGTCCGGTCCCGCACTGAGCCACGGAGGGGGCAACGGGGATTCCCGCCTTACAAGGACGGGACGGTTCCTGCGCGCCCATCACCTTGACGAACTTCCCCAGCTGTGGAATGTCTTCGTGGGAGACATGGCCTTCATAGGCCCGCGGCCGGAGCGGGAGTTCTTCATTGACCAAATCCTCGAGCACGATAAGCGTTATGTCTATCTCTACCGGATACGCCCGGGCGTGACTTCCTACGCCACCTTGCACAACGGGTACACGGACACGATCGACAAGATGCTCAAAAGGTTGGAGTACGACCTTTACTATCTGGAACACGCCTCGTTGTGGCTCGACCTTAAAATTCTGACAAAAACATTTTTCAATATCATTCGGGGGAAAATGTTCTGATACCCTCGCAAAAAAAATTACGATATGACAATATTATGGCTGATTGATACTTGCATTCATTGCCGGTACTCTTTTCGGTGCGGTGGCAATGAGCCTGTTTATTGCGGGTAACCGCAACGGTGACGAATCCCTGAATGGGGGTTTGAAATCGTTGATAATGAGTACAATACGAAGATATGAACGATTCGTGTACGCTCATTTTCAACGTGCCGGTGCTGTTTGTTGTCTCCCTAATATCAACCTGCATGGTCTACCTTCTTCACACTCTGTCGCTTGGGTGATTGTACCCATGTCGGGCACTCCCGCTGGTTCCTCAAATGCAGAGGCCTGCTGGATAGAGAATAAAAGTATGCTTTATTGAACAGGTGGTGATTATGGAAAAGTGTCGATGTATTATCAATAATTTAACAATATAAATGTATATGGCTGATTATAAGCAAATTACCCCCCCCACCGTCAAATACGGCTTGAATGTGAAAACAGTAATTCCAGCGCGACTCATAGAAAACGGGTGGAATGGGTAGATACGTTGAAAGTGCTTACCTTGATTGGGGTTGTTCTAATGCATTCATCTTATTATACAATCCACTCATCTTTCGGTGGCGTAGAGAATCTACCAGCAGATGTTGGAGAACGTTCATTTTTGTATAGAGCGTTCGCGGTTATTATTGGTGGTATTTCTCGGTTCGCCATGCCGTTGTTTATGGCGGCATCCGGTGCGGTTTTTTCTTGGAGCATGGGTAAATTCAGCACATTATCCACATTGATTCACAACAAAGCGAAAAGACTGCTGATGCCGTTTCTATGGGTTATGACATTCGTTTCCGTACCGATAAAATATCTTGCCGGCTATTGGGACCATTCAACACACGTTCTGTCGGACATTCTTTGCGGTCAGTATCTGTTGCTGGGCAATTCTCATCTGTGGTTTGTTGTCAGCCTGTTCTATATTTTCGTCGTGTTTTATTTGTTGGAAAAATCCAATGTCCGGAAAAACATTTCTTATTGGGGCATCTTGCTCGGGGTATCATGGCTTGCGACAATACTTTACCATTTCCTGGGACCATCATTCGGTATGGTGTTCGGGTTGTATGGATTGTTGCGATACTTGTTCTTTTTTGCCATTGGGTTCTCAACATTCAAATATTGGGATGAGATAAATCTGCCGTCATGGAGTAAACAAGTGCTGTCATGGGCAGGATATTTCGTTATATCATCGCTATGTTTTTACCTATCAGGACGTACGGAAATTCTTGTAACCAAAGCGGTTTTGTCTTTCCCTGTGGATTCAGCTCTTGCGTTATGGGGTTGCTTGAATATGGTATGGCTCGCCAGAAGTATCGACTGTCGTATGGCATTGAAAAGCTCGGCTATATACCGGTTTATGAACAGGTACAATTATGAATTGTATCTTTATTCCGAGCCTTTCACCTACGTCTTGATAGCATGGATAGTTTCATGGTTCGGACAGTCTCTGTTTACAGAGAACACTATAATCACATTGGCTTATGTCATGCGATTTTCCGGACAATTTTTTTTCGCGGCGAGTGTTATATGGATAGTAAATCTGTTCAAACATAAGAGAATACATTTATCAGTAAAAGTAGAATGAAGGGAATAATAAAAAAAGTACTCGTGGCGATTGATTGGATTTTTCTTAAAATTCAAGGTTTTGTTATCTCTTTTTTCAAAAAAGAGTATTTGCCTTTTGTCATGAGACATGTTTGTAAGGCGGCAGAAACAAAATCCACCTATGTCGCCTATCAGATCAAGCCTAAGGATACGACAGAGATACCTATTTTGAGCGGATTGGAGCAATCGCACAGCTTCGCCATCGTGTTGCAGGGACCGATTTGTATGAAAGACAACATGACATACAACACGGTGAAATTCTACAAGCAGACGTATCCGCACGCTGTAATCATCGTATCGACATGGAATGATGAACCTGCAGAAAATGCTACCCGTCTGACGGAGCAGGGAGCTATCATCGTCAGAAGCGAGAAACCAGCACACAATGGATTTATGAACGTAAACTATCAGCTGACCAATTCTCTTGCTGGAGTGGAAAAGGCAAAAGAATTAGGATGCGAATTTGCGGTGAAGACCCGGACAGATCAGCGAGTATGCAAACCCTTTATTTTCGATGCGATGCTCTCGAGCATAAATATGTTCCCTTCGGTTTCGGAAAAGCAAAGAGGAAGGGTCGTTACTTTAGGCGCCTGTGGTGGTATGTTTATCCCCTATTACATAAGTGATTTTATGTATCTTGGTTATACAGAGGACTTGATAAAACTATTTTCCATTCCTTATGACTCAAGGGCAGATGATACTAATATAAAAAAATTGGGCTGTTTATCCCGATGTCAAATATCCGAACAATTGATACCACCGGAGGTCTATATATTGAAACATTATTGCAACGATGTTTTAGGCTTACACTATGGGAATACTCTCGCAGCCTACTGGGATGTTGTTAAAAAATGCCTGATATGTTATGGCATGAATGATATTGATTTGATGTGGAATAAATACGATGACACATTTTATAATTCAAGCTGGTATGTTCCTGCATATAAAGCCGATTCGATTGATAGCCTTTATTCCATGTATCTTGATTTTTTTACTTGGCTGAACCTCTATACGGGAAATCTAAAATATGACCCATGCTATGAAAAATACACGAATGTACCGTTCCATAGCAATAAATGAAAGATATTCATTGACCAATGTCAATCAAGCGCAATTTTGCATATAATGTACTTCTAAATTTATCAAAGGTAATATTTCCTTTGATAACGGCACCGTATATTTCGCGTGTATTGGAACCTGACGGAATCGGGCTGTTCAATTTTGCAAGAACATATGCCGAATATTTTGCGTTGTTTGCAGTCTTGGGAATACCGACCTACGGTATTCGTGAAGTCGCCAAGGTACATGAAGATAAGAGCAGATTGTCAAGATTGGTATCCGAGCTAATCTCTGTTTCTTTCATAGCGACTATCATCGTTACCTCGATTTACGTTGCAAGTATTTTTCTCATCGGTCAGCTGGATGAAAACCGCATGCTATTCCTCGTGACGGGATTTCTATTGTATCTTGCGCCGTTGCGCACTGACTGGTATTATTCCGGACTTGAGCAATTCAAATATATCACGTTGCGCTCGGTAATTATCCGTACGATAAGCATTGTCTGTATGTTCGTGTTCGTGCGGACAAAGTCTGATTTACTCATTTATGTGATATTGAATGTCGGTGGAACAATTTGCGGAGATGTGTGGAATTATGTGAAACTATTGCAATCGGGCATCAAGCCGCAATTGACATTTGTCGGATTGAAAAAGCATCTCTCTCCGTTGTTTATACTTTTTGCCTCGTCTGTCGCCATTTCCGTATATACGGTTCTTGATACGCTGATGCTCGGATTTATGGCAGACTATCAGCAGGTGGGGTTTTACAATAGTGCCACACATATATCCAAAGCTGTGATGACCATAGTGACGAGCCTTTCTGCGGTGGCGATTCCCAAGATGTCGCAGTACTACAAGGCAAAAGAATTCGATAGAATAAACGACCTTGTAAACAAGTCTTTTCTGTTAGTGTCTTTTATTGCCTTTCCTGCGGCTGTCGGTCTTGCCTGCCTGGCACCGACATTCGTTCCGCTGTTTTTCGGATCAGAGTTCGGTGGCACGATTATTCCGTTGATGATATTGAGTCTGTTGATTATTGTCATCGGACTGAACAATATACCGTGCATTCAGATTCTTGTAGGCTTAGGCTACGACAGACTGTTCTGTTATTCCGTATTGATGGGCACCGTTTCAAATTTTCTGTTGAATCTGATTCTGATTCCCGTTTGGGGAGCAGACGGAGCTGCTATAGCCTCTGTATGTGCGGAAACATTAGTATTTGGAAGTTCCGTATGGTATGTTTATCATAAGACACCAGTACGTTTAAAAGTCAGTTGGTTGAATTTGTTCAAGTCATTATTCGGTGCCCTGCTCTTCCTGCCGACAATTCTGTTATTGAGCCGATTCCTGGGCGGTTGGATGTTTGTTGCCGTCTTTATATTGGTCGGTTTCAGCATCTATATGTTTTCGCAGATGATATTGAAGAACCGATCCTTAGACCTGTTTATGCCGGTCATATTGCAAAAACTGCGGCGACAGAGATAGGGATTTAGTTGCGCTTTGAAGAAGTTATTTCAAGAAGAGAATAATGAAAATTTTGGCACACCGCGGCTATTGGAATGCCGCGATCAAGAAAAATTCACCGCTGGCATTGAGGACATCCCTTGAAAAGGGATACGGTTTCGAATCGGATGTCCGTGATTATACGGGACGCATGGTCATATCGCATGACATCGCGGACGCATCGTGCCAGGATGCGGAGGAGGTGTTCCGGTGGCTCGCCGAGTACGGCGACCGCCACTGCTTTGCAATCAACGTCAAGGCCGACGGGCTCAAGAATCTGCTAAAAGATTGCATTAGAAAATATAAAATCAGCAATTACTTCCTGTTTGACATGAGCGTGCCGCAGATGGTGGAATTTGCTGAAACGGGGCTGCGTTTTTTCACCCGGCAGAGCGAGTATGAAACCATGCCGGTATTGTACAGTCGTGCCGCAGGCATCTGGGTGGACGGCTTTCAAGGTCATGAATGGATTACGGAACGGCTTGTGGGAGGGCATCTATCATCGGGGAAGGAGGTATGTATCGTATCACCCGACCTACATGGGAACGCGGATTACAAGGATTTCTGGAAGAAGCTTGCCGGCTGGGACATGGATTTCTCGAAAGTGCTGCTGTGCACCGACTATCCGGACGAGGCGAAAACATTTTTCAAAAACATATTATAGCATAAAGAAATGATAAAAGCGATTCTTTTTGATATGGACGGCGTGCTCATCGATGCCAAGGACTGGCATTATGAAGCCTTGAACAAAGCGTTGGGGGTGTTCGGCATAGAAATCAGCCGTTATGACCACCTGCACACGTTTGACGGTCTGCCGACAAAGGTCAAGTTACAGATGCTCAGCGAGCAGTATTATCTGCCCGAACGACTGCACGGATTCGTCAACCAGTTGAAACAGAAATACACCGCACAACTGATTCACGAACGCTGCCATCCGATGTTCCATCATGAATATGCCCTCTCGCGGCTGCATCAGGAAGGATACAAGATAGCCGTGTGTTCGAATTCCATACGCTCGACCATCGAGCTGATGATGGACAAGGCGATGCTGACGGCATATCTTGACCTGATAGTCTCCAACGAGGATGTCAGAAAGGCGAAGCCCGATCCGGAGATGTATCAGACGGCTATCGCGAAACTCGGTATGAAACCGGAGGAGTGCATCGTGGTGGAGGACAACCCGAACGGCATCGCGGCAGGTCGTGCCAGCGGCGCCGCCGTACTGGAAGTGGCGACGGTTTACGACGTCAACTACGAAAACATCAAAGGCTTTATCAATAGAATGAAAGGAGGCGACAATGATTAACATTCTTATTCCATTCATGGGAAAGTCCACGTTTTTCAAGGACAGCTTTTTCCCGAAATCCCTTGTTGAAATCAAGGGGAAGACAATGCTCGAAACCGTCATCGGGAATTATACCGGTGTCAATCCAAAAAAGCTCCTGTTCGTTTTTGACGACAAGGATTGCCGGGAATTTCATGTGGACGCTTCGGCGAGGATTTTATCTCCGGAGAGTACGGTGATAAGATTGCGCACCCAAACGCAGGGCGCCCTGTGTACCTGTCTGATGGCGATAGATCATATCGACAACGAGACGCCGTTAATCATTGCCAACTGCGATCAGATTATTGACGTAGATTATAATGCGGTGCTGCAACATTTTGATGCGGAACAGGACGATGCGGGACTCATCACGTTCCCCGACATTCATCCGCGATGGAGCTATGCGAAAAAACAGGACAGGACAGTCGTGGAAGTCGCGGAAAAGCGGCCGCTGTCGAAATATGCCATAGCCGGCTTCTATTATTACAGGCACGGCTCTTATTTCGCGGAAACGGCAAAACGTGCGCTGCTGAAAGACAACAGCCACAACGGCCGTTTCTACATCTCCGCCTCGATAAACGAAATGATACTTGACGGCAGGAGAGTCGGATATTACGACATAAAAAAGGAACAATATCATTCATTCTATTCTCCGGAAAAGATAAAAGAATATGAGGAGGGAAAATATCTATGAAAACAGCAAGACTCGATGAAATGACCAAGGGGTGGTTCGTAGGGAACTTTTCCCCGACGCTCTATAGGACGAACGATGTGGAAGTCGCCATAAAGCGGTATGAAGCGGGAGCGCATGAAGAAAAACACTACCACAAAATCGCGACGGAAATCACAGTCGTGACCAAAGGGATCGTCCGCATGAACGGTGTGGAATATACAGAAGGCGACATCATTGTGATAGAACCGAACGAGGCGACGGACTTCTATGCCGTTACCGATGCTGAAAACGTGGTGGTGAAGCTACCGGGAGCCAATAATGACAAATACATAATGGAGGAATAAAAGATGATGAACATTGTAATACCCATGGCGGGACGGGGAAGCCGTTTCGCAAAAGTCGGATACCAGATGCCGAAACCGCTGATTGACATATGCGGACATCCGATGATAGAGTATGTCGTGAACAACATACGTCCCAAGTGTGAACACCGTTTCATATTCATCTGCCAGGAGGAACATTTAGAAAAGTACGGATTACAACAGAAACTGACACAGATAGCCCCCGGCTGCATCGTCGTCACCATCGACCACATCACGGAAGGGGCCGCCTGCACGGTGCTTTTGGCCGAGAAATATATCGACAACGACGACAGTCTGATGATTGCCAACAGCGACCAGTACGTGGACACGGATATCGACGCCTATATAGCCGCAATGGAGGGACATGACGGGCTGATTATGACGATGCCGGCAAATGACCCTAAATGGAGCTTTATAAAGTACGACAGGCAAGGTTTGGTGACGCTTGTGAGAGAGAAGGAAGTCATATCCGACCAGGCGACAGTGGGTATATACAATTACAGTCACGGAAAGGATTTCGTGCGTTTCGCCCATCAGATGATTGACAGGAACATCCGCGTGAACAACGAATTTTATGTGGCACCTGTCTACAATGAAATGATTGAAAGCGGAGGAAAAATCACCTGGCGCGACATCGGAGAAAAGATGTGGGGTCTGGGTACGCCGGAAGATCTGGAGCGTTTTCTGACAGAGTTCCCGGTCAATGAAATAAGATTTGAGGAAATGCGATGAAACGTCTTACTTGTCATCGGAATGCGATATGAAACTTAATATAGCGCAATTCATTGGCTCCTTTCAAGATGGAGGAGCCGAAAGCCTTGTACGAGATTATTGTTTACTGTTGGACAAAACGAAATTCAATATAGTGCCGATCGTTTTGCGTTTAACTCCTGATAGTGCCAATTACAAAATCCTAATGGAAAGAGGGATAAGAATAATACCAATTTTCAAAAGCAACTCTCTCCCATTGAAAATAATCCAACGGTTGAATTATTGGTGGTATGTTCCATATCGCCTGAAAAAAATAATGCGGCAGGAACACATAGAAGTCATTCATATTCATATGGCTTTGTTGAAATACATATACGCAATAAGAGTTTTTATCAAGCGGAAAGGAGTCCGAATCTTATACACATGTCATAGCCTGCCCCAGCAGTTTCTCTGTGGTAAACTCATTCGAGAGGGGCAAGCTGTTGAATATTTAATAAAACACAATAATCTCCAATTGATAGCACTGCATAGTGATATGGGAAAGGAGTTAAATGAAATGTTTGGGATAAATAACACGGTAGTAATCAGAAACGGAATAGATTCCAATAAATTTAAATATGTACAGGAGTCAAAGACTGAAATACGAAAGACTATCGGCATACCGGAAAATGCGTTTGTGCTTGGACATATAGGGCGGTTCTCAGAAGAAAAAAATCATCATTTTCTCGTTGATGTTTTTGCTGAAGTCTATAGGAAGAGACCTGAATCTTTTTTGTTGATGATTGGTGACGGAAAATTGGTAGACAGAATAAAGGCCCAGTTGAAAAAACTCGGTCTTGAAAAACATGCTATAATATTATTCCACCGTTCTGACATACCCCGATTGTTGAAAGCAATGGACGTGTTCGTATTTCCATCGACATTTGAGGGTTTGGGCATTGCCTTGATTGAGGCACAGGTGGCAGGTCTTCGTTGTATCGTATCAGATGCCGTGCCCAAAGAAGCATTTCAAACAGATTTGGCTATTCCGATCAATTTGAATGAATCACCCCAAAAATGGAGCGAGATTATTCTTGATGAAACAATAAAAGGTAAGTCCAATGGGAATATAGCGTACTATGATATGAATAAAGAGATAAAACGATTGGAAAATCTGTACTGCCGTTCGTGGTCATCACCGTCCTCACCTACCTTGCAGAGCTGATTTATAGAATTATTGTTTCCCGCAAATTGTACAGATAAAATGATAACAAGACAGTCAGTCAAATCGGCAATTCTCGATAATGTTGAAAGATTGCGGAAATGGAATTGTTATAAATTTTATTCCCGTCAGTTCAAGAAATATTGCTATATGCATGGGATGGCATCCTCCCTTGTCGAGGGAGAAGAGGAATATGTCAGAAAGTGGAGCGTGTTCACCCCGAGGGTGGAACGATGGTCGTACCGCCTGTTCAGCCGCTATATGGGACCGGATGCGGATATCATCCCCGAGGATATCGGCCATACATGGATAGAGGACACGCTCAACCCCCGGCGTTACCGGGATTATTATTCGGACAAGAACGCTTTTGACGACCTTTCCCGTGAGGAAACAATGCCAGTAACGGTTTTCCGCCGTGTTGGGATAAGCCGGGCGAAAGCCGATACCGCACTGACGAGCTTGGTGTACAATATCTGCCGATTCTGTCAGATCGTCAAGTATCATGGCGATTGGCTGGTTAGTTGTGGGGGATAGTTATGCATTGAATGTTAAATTTATGTTAAATAGGGGGGGGTAATGCAGCTATGAGCTAAAACATATTCATTTATACAATGAAATGATAAAATCCGTGTCGGTCATGCTTAATCGGGTTCTCCCGATTATCACGGAGTGTTGTAGAACCCCTCTTAAAAATACCGTTATGTCGTTTGGAACTTATTTAAGGAATTCGGATGTATTTTATTCTTTGTACGGATATTTGCGTCGTTTTAAATATTGGATGTATTCGTTTATTCCTGATGAAATTTATGCCAAGAAATATTATTATAATCGGACAGGACGAAAATTGAATTTACAGCGTCCTGTTACTTTTGACGAGAAATTGTGGTGGTTGAAATTGAATTATAAAAATCCTTTGATGACCATATGTTCCGATAAATATTTGGTGCGGGACTATGTTAAGGCACAAGGTTTAGAAAGTATTCTAAATGAATTGTACGGGATTTATTATTCTGTTGACGATATTGATATATCAAAATTGCCTGATAAGTTTTTTTTGAAATGTAACCACAATTCAGGTGCTAACATGAAATGCTATAAAACAGATTTTAATTTGTTGGCAGTAAAGAAAAAATTAGGCGTTTTTCTTCCTGTTAATTATTTCTATTGTACCAGAGAGTGGAATTACAAAAATATAAAATCTTGTATTATTGCCGAAAAAGTATTGGAAGACCATTCCGAATTACCTTTCTTGGATTATAAATTTATGTGCTTTTCCGGTGAACCTAAGCTACTTTTTTTGGATATCGGGGTTTCTAAAGAAGATGGTTCGCATGCAGAAGAATATTACCGAAATATTTATGATATGGAGTTTAATCCAGTTTCAATAAAAGAGACTCGAGAACATTATGATTATTCAAAAATTCGAAAACCGGATAATTTTGATTTTATGATAGAGTGTGCACGCAAATTGTCAAAACCTTTTCCTCATTGTCGGATTGATTTATATAACATTAATGGAACTGTAATTTTTGGTGAGATTACTTTTTTTCATGGTGGAGGCTGTAATGATATTCAACCGGAAGAGGCTGCAGTTAAGATGGGGGATTGGATTATATTGAAGAAGTTTGTATCAGACGAGTGAAGCTGAATATGCTTGTTTCTTCCATATGCTTGTCATTATAATCGGATAAATGATCTAATTCTCTTCCGTGGTTGATAAAGCAGACGTTTATCTACTGATTTACAAACTATTTTAATATGACAATAATTTATCTGCTGAATTCCTGCAGAAAAGTCGGTCCCGTACAACAGACATTGTATATCATTTCTCATCTTGACAGGGAAAAATTTACACCGATTCTGATTACTCTTCGCGAAGAACCGGAGGACGAACCCAGTCTGTTAAACAATTTTTTAAATTTAGGAATTGTCCATTATCATATATCCACTTCAAAATCAGACATCATATTCGGACGATTATCCAATCTGAAAAATAGAATAGATTCGCTATGTCCCGATGTTATTCACTCCATGGGTGTTTTCCCCGATTATGCAGTTCGAAAGATAGGTTATAGCGACAGACAGCTGATAACTCTTCGAAACTACATGAAAGATGATTACTATAGTAAATTCGGAAAAATAAGAGGAAAGATGCTTGAGTGGTTGCAGATGTCTGCGGTCAGAAGAGCAAAAAAAGTCATAACCTGTTCCAAAAGTCTTTCCTGCATCTATCAGGAGAGGGAACATTTGAATTTCGATTGGATTTGCAATGGAGTGGAGACGCAAAATTGGCGAAGCGTATCAAGAGAAATAAAATCAAGCGTCAGGAGGAAACTCGGCTTACCGGAAGATAAAAAGATATTTGTTTACTCAGCCTCGCTGATTCCTCGAAAGAACCAAAAATTCCTGTTGGGAGTGTTCAGACATGAATGCATGAGAAACCATTTGTTGCTGTTGCTGGGTGACGGGACCGATATGGAAGCAATCAGACACGAGTGTGTACGGATGACGAATGTGAAAATCTGCGGGAATGTCGATAATGTCGGTGAATATCTCCAAGCCTCTGATATCTATATTTCCTCCAGTCTGTCGGAAGGTATGCCCAATAGCGTATTGGAGGCTATGGCATCAGGCCTGCCGGTCATCCTCTCCCACATCAGGCAACATGAGGAAATATTTGATATAAACCCGAAAATCGGGGAGTTGTTCGATCTCTCCGATGAAATAGACTGCCTCAATAAAATAATGAAACTGCTTGACTCCGATGTATTGATTACCGGCAAGGAGGCGGAATGTTGTGCAAAAAACGATTTCAGTGCAGAAAAAATGAGTCGTCAATATCAATATTCATATGAGAACATTATGAATAATTGTTAATATGCCGGAAATTAGGATTAAAAGCAAAATTCAGTCTTGGGCAATATTCGCATATGCGTTGTATGCTATCAAAGGAGCTTGGTTGGCATTCGCAAGACCCGAATATTCACCTGTATTTGATTATATTATGTATATTCCGTTGGCGATATGCCTACCGATCGGAATGCTCATTGTGATTCGACAGAAAACTTGTATTAAAAATGGCTGGCTGTTATTATTGCCCTTCATATATTTTTTATACAATCTGCTCCATAGTTATGCAGAGTGGGATTATATAACCGATATTTTTACATTTTCATGTGTTATCACGTTTGTTTTATTTAAACCGGAACTTAAAGCAAGAATATTCAATTTCTTTTACTGGGTCATACAAGTCTGTAATATTGTTTCGCTGATAATTTTTTTTCTGTATATTCTACATATAAACATCGGATATCAGATTCTTCCGTATTATTCCTTCCATCCAAACCAAAGTTATATCCGGTGGTTTATTTTTGCAATATATGAAGATTCAATTCAAATACGACTATGTGGAATATTCAATGAACCTGGTGGATTAGGGACACTTTGCTCTTTATTATTTGCTGCGCGATTCAATAGTAGTCGATTATGGGAAAAATTGTTGTTGATAGCAACTACAATTTGCACCTTTTCCATGGCTGGATATATCATCATATTGTTATATATAATTCTCTATTCAATTTCGCGGGCAAGTATAAAAAATATAATTGCATTAATTGGCTGTCTCGTTGGGATTATTATCATGATGACATCAGTCATTACCCATATAGATGAAACAAGCACCTTTGGCAAATTATTATTACGGTTCGCCATTACTTCTGACGGTTTTACTGGTGATAATCGCACAACTGATGAATTCGATGCAGTATATGATAGTTTCATAAGTGGATCACATAATTTATTGGGCTATGGGGGAGGCTGTCCTAAACCGGAAGGTGTATTGTCATATAAGTCTTATGTGATGGATTATGGCATATTAGGGTTTGGCTTTTGGATTCTTGTGTGGACAATGGCGGCTGTCAAGGATGCAAAAAAGGATAAACATATAATACTATTATTTATATTATTCTTACTATCAATTTATCAGAGACCAAGATTAATTGCCAGCTTGTACGGTTATGTCCTGTTGTTTGGTGGCATTGCGTGGATGCGGCAACAAAAAGAATGTTCCAACCATAATCCAACCACTTGAGGGCACGTCATTCTTTGCTTTAAACGATGGCAATTTCAAATCATTTGAGTATGAACGTAAGCGTCCAATTTTGACGTATTGCCTGAAATGAAAAAAACAATGACCTTCGCAGCTGTAATAAAAACTATAAAATTATGTATAGCAGCAGTGATTTCGAAAGACTTTTTATCCGCTATAAGGCGGAAGCCATGCCGGAGGGTGAGTCCATCCAGGCTTTCTGTTTGAAAAACAAAGTCCCGTACAATCTGTTTCATAAATGGTACAAGGATACTCGGCATCAAATTGTTCCGGTACATGTCGAAGGCCATCCGGAGGCGGATTCAAACTCCCCCATGGAAGTTTCCTCTTCCCCGAAAGCGGAAGACAAGTCGGATACGACCTCCCATGCCGTAAGGGTCATGATAGACATCCGTATGACGAACGGCATGCGGATACAGCAACGCAACCTGACCTATCCGGATTTGAAAAATCTGATAGCAAAATTGGAGGGCTTATGCTGAATATAACCGGGATAAACAGATTTTACTATTTGCGTAATTTCCATGACATGCGCTGTAAATATGACCGTGTTCTATCCATCATCCACCGGCAGTTCAACCGTGAACCGTCAGATGATGAGGTTTTCATAGTCCTTTCCAAAGACAGGAGGCTGGTCCGTCTCTTCAGTTATGACAGTCGCTCATTCAGTCTGTATGAGAAACGTTTCAATTCGGGTTATAAGTTCATGCAGGTCTGCCGTCAGGGAGATGAACCGCTATATAGCATACAGTGGAAAGATGTGGTTTTGCTGTTACAGAACCCTGTGATTAACAGATTGAATATCAGATAAAAAAAGCGTGAAAATATTTGTTTATGTCACTGGAAATGAGTATCTTTATGGTATAAAAATCAGTGACATGGACGATCGTGAATTTGAAAAGATACTGGCCAGTGCCAAACAACTGAGGCTCCGCGAACAAGAAGCGGAACCTTGGACAGACCACTATTCCGATATGAATTCCATGGAAAAATCGATGTTGCTTGACGAGCTGTTCGCCTTACGCAAGGCGGATAAGGAAGAGAGGGATAAACTTCTGGAAAAGCTTGAGGGGATGAGCGGGCAGCTGCTGAGTCTGAGCGAGAGTTCCGGTGCACAGTCCAAGTTAATAGAAGAACTGAAGCAAATGATAGCCGGCAGGGACATCCTCATTGAGAAACTCCGGAAAGAAAACGCAGCTTTGAAAGAGCAGAAGAAACAGGCCAGAAAGAATCTCTACGGTTCTAAAAGCCAGAAGCTTTCCGGAAAGAAGGAAGAGGTCCCTTCTCATGAAGAGGATAAGGATGACTTTGACGGTACTTCCGGTCCGTCATGTGTTTCCGGGAGTGAAGTGAATCCTCCTTCACAAACACATGAAAAAGCGGGAAGGCCCTACCGTAAGGGGATGTCCTACAAGCGCATGAAGGCCGACAGGTCGGTATGTCATGATTCGGACTTCAGCCGTCTTCCGAAAGATGCCGTAATCATCAAGACCTTCTACAAGTATTCTTACGAACAGATAAGCTATATATTGGAACACAAGTATCAGGTAATCCGTTATAAGCAGTCGGACGGCAAGATTCGCGAGGGTTATTTCCCGAAAGCCGGTGGTCCGGACAAGATGGATGTTGTCCCGGGTACTCATGCTTCGGCCGATTTCCTGGCCCATCTTGCTTTTAATCATTTTGTGCTGAATGTCCCTTATTACCGTGAAATGTACCGTCTTTCGGATCACCGTATGTCCTTGAGCCGTATGACCCTGATAAACTGGCTTGCCAAGGGTGCGTCTTTTACCGGTTCTCTGATAGAGAGTCTTAAAGGGCGTGCCATGGTGAAGGACTCCATTGTCAACTGTGACGAGACCTGGTGCAAGGTAAAGGTGAACGGACATTTTATGAAGAAGTATATCCGGTGTCTGGTAAACAAGGAACAGAAAATAGCAATCTATTGCTATGAGGATGGTTCCAGAGGTCGCAAGGTTCTGAGGGGGATCCTGAAAGACCGTGAGGTAAAGGCCCTCCAGTCGGACGGCTACAACGTTTATATGTATATTGATAAAGAACTGGTAGACAAGGAACACCTCTGCTGTCTGGCTCATGCCCGTGCCAAATTTGTGTATGCGTATGAACAGGGCGGTGACCTTGATGCCAAATATATTATAGACTGTTTCGGTGAACTTTACCGTCTTGAAGAGACCTACAGATTAAGCGGTCTTTCAGCGGAAGAGATAACCCGTTGCCGCCGGTCGTTGCGGACGAAAGAGATAATCGGTCGTATAAGGAGTAAGCTTGATGTCCTGCTGTCTGCGGCGCATCCTCCCCGTGGTGAACTGATGGACAAGGCAGTGAATTATCTCCAGACTTTTTGGAAACAGCTGTTTGCCTATCTCAATGATGGCCGTTATGACATCGACAACTCGATAGCGGAACGTTTCATCCGTCCTTTGGCGGGTGGGCGTAAGAACTCGCTGTTTTTTGGAGGCAGTCGCATGGCCAATGTCTCAGCGGCCTATCACACGCTGTTGTCAACTTGCCGTATGAACGGTTTGTCCGTATTGGAATATTTAAAGAAATTCTTCCGTGAGGTTGTGAACGGTCGCAGGGATTATGAGAACCTGCTTCCCATGACAATCGGACTCAGTACTAACAAAAATTAAAAATCGCGTTCAATTTTTGAAATATTTAATAGGAAACCGCTGAAATGCGGCTTTCCTTTAGGGGGTACGTCAAAATTGGACGCTAACGACAATGACGGCAGAACAGTTTATCAATTATCAGCTAAATAAATTCCCTGGAATCAAGAGGGGGATTAAACGCATATATCAATTGACGATGTATGCCATTTCGACAAAGATTAAATCAGAAGGGAATATCGTCCGAGTCAGTCCCGATGATGGTGCGGAATATTTTTTCGGATATTATGACAAATCTCCATGGGATGCAACCGGACGTTATATGATATGCATGAGGGCTGCCGATACGTGGTCGGAACCCGATCCGAATACTGAGGCTGATATCCTGATAATTGATACACAAAAAGACAATACAGTAAGAAAACTTGCAACGACACGTACATGGAACGTGCAACAAGGCTGTATGGCACAATGGTTGGGACCTGATTTCAAGGAACGCATCATTTATAATGATATCCGCAATGGAAGGTATTGCTCTGTAATCGTGGAGGTTGAAAGCGGCAGGGAATGTGTTTTATCAATGCCGGTCTATACAGTTTCATCGGATGGCAAAACGGCTCTTTCATTGGATTTCTCCAGGCTCCATAGCTTGCGAAAAGGTTATGGGTATGCAGCTTTGCCGGACAAGACAGTCGGGTGCGCTCTCCCTGACACGACAGCCGTCTGGCTGATGGATATTGCTACGGGTCGGTATAAATCTATCTTAAATTATAATGATTTTGCCGAATTTGAGCCTCGTCCTGAAATGGCAGGAGCTATTCATAAGGTAAATCATTTGATGTTTAATCCTGCCGGTAATCGCTTTATGGTACTTCATCGGTGGTTCAGAGGTACACGAAAATATACTCGACTTATCACCTGCAATATAGACGGCTCGGATATGTATCTGTTAAGCGACGATGATATGGTTTCGCATTGCTACTGGAAAAACAATCAGGAAATCATTGCATTTGAGAACAAGAAAAATGGTGGTCCCGGATATTATCTCATGAAGGACAAATCGCAAGAATATAAACATCTGTGGGAACGGTTCGACAATGACGGACATCCAAGCTACAGTCCGACGGACGAACATCTGGTCGTTACGGACTCTTATCCTGACAAAGCCCGGATTGCCGATTTGAAACTATTGAATGATACTGATCTTAAAGGAACGGACGTAAAGGTGATGGCTCGTGTATTCGCTCCGTTCAAGTATGACAATGATACCCGTTGTGACTTGCATCCACGGTGGAGCAGGGATGGGAAAAAGATCTGTTTTGACGCGTGCTTTGAAGGGCATCGGGGCCTGTACGTCATCAATCTTTAAGTGCCTTTTTTAAAATCTGTATATATCATTAAACATTATGGACAAAGTCGCTGTTCTTTTGCCTGTATATGCAAAAGATAACGCGGAATGGTTCAGATTATCCCTGGACAGCGTGTTAAGCCAAAAGGGATGCAGACCGATTGTATATGTCGGTGTGGACGGACCGGTTGGTGAAAATATACGCACTGTCCTCGAACATTATGCGGACCGCCCCGATGTCAGAATTCATTCATTTCCAATAAATCGAGGATTGACTGCTGTCTTAAACAATCTGATTGATGTCGCCGTTCAGAGTGATGTTGAATTTATTGCTCGCATGGATGCGGATGACATATCATTGTCGGACCGCTTTGCCAAACAAGTCGGTTATTTGCAAAGGCATCCCGAAGTAATGGTTATTGGTGGCAGTATTCAGGAGTTTAATGCAACAAACGATTGCGTCAACATTCGCCATTATCCTGAAACAAATGATGAGGTAATAAAGTACATCTGCAAGGCATCTCCCTGTGCTCATCCTGCCACCATGATACGTCGGGCGATTTTTGATAATGGTATAAGTTATAATGAAAACTATCGAACCAGCCAAGATATCGCTTTGTGGTATGATGTTATATGTGCAGGATATAACATCGGCAACCTCAATGATGTAGTTTTAAAATTCCGTCTGACAGACGATATATTCAAACGACGCAGTCGGGCTTATGCAAAAAATGAGTTCAAAATCTATTTTAACGGAATATACAGATTATACGGTTTCTTTTCGTGGAGGTATATCTATCCATTATTTCGATTGATATTCAGATTGATGCCTGTGCGTTTAATCCGATGGTTTTACAATAGCAAGGTGAGATTGATAATATTACAAAAGAATGTTCAAACATGAAGATTTTAGTTACGGGTGTCGCCGGTTTCATCGGCAGCGCGGTATGCCGGAGGCTGCTTGATAGGGGTAATGAGGTAACCGGCCTTGACAACATCAACGACTATTATGACCCCGAATTGAAATACGGACGGCTTGCCCGCCTGGGTATCAAACAGGATGATATAACATGGTACAAGTTCACGCGAAGCGCAACCGACGAGCAATTCCAGTTTGTCCGCATGAATCTGGAGGACACCCATGCCATGCAGATGCTCTTCGCCAACGAGGGTTTCGATGTAGTAATCAATTTGGGTGCGCAGGCCGGGGTGCGCTATTCCATTGACAACCCCCACGCCTACATAGAAAGCAATATTGACGGATTCATCAACGTGCTGGAGGGATGCCGGCATAATGGTGTGAAGCACCTTGTCTACGCCTCCTCGTCAAGCGTTTACGGGCTTAACGGCAAGGTGCCGTTCTCGGAACATGACGGCATCGCCCATCCGGTCAGCCTGTATGCCGCCACGAAGAAGAGCAACGAACTGATGGCGCACGCCTACTCGAAACTGTACGGTCTGCCGACCACGGGATTGCGGTTCTTTACGGTCTACGGCTCGTGGGGTCGTCCTGACATGTCACCGTTCCTGTTCATCGATGCCATCCTGCACGACCGCCCCATCAAGGTATTCAACAACGGTGATATGTGGAGGGACTTCACCTATATCGATGATATTGTGGAAGGAGTGGTTCGGATTGTCGATGTCATTCCGAAAGGGAACAGCGAGTGGGATGAAACCTCCCCCGATCCCGCCACCTCCATTGCCCCCTATCGCCTATACAACATCGGCAACCAGCAGCCGACCCGGCTTATGGACTATATTGCGTGTATAGAGAATGCCACAGGACTCCGCGCAAAGAAGGAATTTCTGCCCATGCAGCCCGGTGATGTCTACCGGACCTTCGCCGATTCTTCGGCACTCGCCAAGGCCACAGGATTCAAACCCGGCACGCCATTGCAGGAAGGCATCGACCGCACCGTAGCATGGTTCAGGGAGTATTATCATCTATAATCAACACGATATTTTATGAAACCCTCATGTTCAAAGAACGCTCATGGATATTATTATAAAATGAGGGTTCCATACGACCAATAAAAAATATAAACATATGAAACGATACGACATCGCCGTTGCGGGCACGGGCTATGTGGGAATGAGCCTTGCCACGCTGTTGGCGCAGCACAACCGCGTCACGGCGGTTGACGTGCTTGCCGAAAAGGTGGAAAAAATCAACAGGCGCATTTCTCCCATACAGGACGAATACATCGAGAAATACCTCGCGGAAAAGCCGCTCAACCTCACCGCGACGATTGACGGCGCATCGGCATACAAGAATGCCGATTTCGTGGTCATCGCCGCACCTACCAATTATGACCCGGTGAAGAACTTCTTCGACACGCACTGCATCGAGGAGGTCATCGACCTCGTGCTGAGCGTCAATCCCGATGCCGTGATGGTGATAAAATCCACCATCCCCGTCGGCTATTGCCGAAGTCTGTACGTGAAATACGCCTCACGTGGCACAAAACGGTTCAACCTGCTGTTCTTCCCGGAATTCTTACGTGAGAGTCATGCCTTATACGATAATCTGTATCCGAACCGCATCATAGCCGGTGTCCCGAAAATCATCGACCTGCCCGGCTTTGACGAAGAAAATGCGGCGATACGCGCAGTCTGTGACCTTGATGCACTCGATGCCGCCGCTCACACCTTTGCCGGACTGCTCTGCCAGGGAGCAATCAAGGAGGACATCCCGACACTCTACATGGGAATGAAGGAGGCCGAGGCGGTGAAACTATTTGCCAATACCTACCTCGCGCTGCGCGTCAGCTATTTCAACGAGCTTGACACCTACGCCGAGGCAAAGGGCATGGACTCGCGTGCCATCATCGACGGCATCGGGCTGGACCCGCGCATCGGTACGCATTACAACAACCCCTCGTTCGGCTACGGGGGCTACTGTCTGCCCAAGGACACGAAACAGCTCCTTGCCAACTATGCCGACGTGCCGCAAAACATGATCACGGCCATCGTGGAGAGCAACCGCACGCGCAAGGATTTCATCGCCGACCGGATTCTTTCCAAGGCAGGGTACTACACGGCAAACGGTCGGTACTGCCCTGCAGAGGAGCAGGACTGCACGGTAGGCGTCTATCGTCTGACTATGAAATCCGGTTCGGACAATTTCCGCCAGTCGGCCATCCAGGGCATCATGAAACGCATCAAGGCAAAAGGGGCGAGGGTAATCATCTACGAGCCCATGATCGAGAGCGGGAGCACGTTTTTCGGAAGTCTTGTGACCGGAGACCTTGCCGAGTTCAAGAGGTTCTCGCATGTCATCGTTGCTAACCGCTATGATTCCTGTCTTGATGATGTCATGGACAAGGTCTACACCCGCGACATTTTCAGCAGGGACTGACGCACACTACATGATGCGTCTGCAATATACCCCTGACAGCATCACTTCGGACCGGTATCCATTCAAAGGATATCGGCCGTTTTTTGCGTTTTCGGAGGAAAATGGTTATACTTGCACATACACTTATTGATTTTTACAACTCGCAATGTCCACAACAACGTGCAGATAAATTTAATAGCTGTTTCTTCGTTGTTACCTGTCATCCAAATCTAAGTGGTAATTGGTTAACCTATAATATAATAACTTGTATAATTGGCTAATTGCCCACCAACCGATACGGAACACCACCAAGGCGATAAGTATGATGATTTTGTCTATTCCCACGATGACACCCGATGTCAGCGACGTGAACCACAGCTTCGCTGCATCCTTCTCCATGTTCGTAAC
>OJJA01000331.1_pt1 | contig 22409 bp, 21 predicted proteins | sample 1596031 | NCBI WGS metagenome assembly OJJA01 (sample SAMEA4350132, study PRJEB24818) | metagenome | biome: human; feature: gut; material: faeces | place: Denmark | collected 2013-09
ATACATGGTCTTAAGGGCTTCCTTTCTTTTTTCAGCCGATATTTTTTTTCTTGCTCCCATTATATTTATTACTTTATTATTTCAGATAAATCCTGTTATTTTTTCTTGTTACCAGCGTGTCCTCTGAAAGTACGAGTTGGAGCAAATTCGCCCAACTTGTGACCTACCATATTTTCGGTAACGTATACAGGAATAAATTTATTTCCGTTATGAACTGCAACTGTATGGCCTACGAAATCAGGCGAAATCATTGAAGCTCTGGCCCAAGTCTTAACAACAACTTTCTTGCCCGATTCATTCATAGCAAGAACTTTCTTCTCAAGCTTTACGTTAATATACGGACCTTTTTTTAATGAACGACTCATAGTTTACTCAATTAATCAGATTACTTCTTTCTTCTCTCAATAATATACTTAGACGACTGTTTCTTAGGAGCTCTAGTCTTAAGTCCCTTAGCGTACAATCCCTTACGAGATCTCGGGTGTCCTCCGGAAGCACGTCCTTCACCACCACCCATCGGGTGATCAACCGGGTTCATTACAACACCACGGTTACGAGGACGACGACCCTGCCAACGAGAGCGGCCTGCCTTACCTGAGCTTTCCAATCCATGATCTGAGTTTCCTACACTACCGACAGTAGCTTTACAAGTGCTAAGTATTTGTCTAACCTCACCTGAAGGTAATTTAATAACACAGTATTTACCTTCTCTCGAAGTTAACTGAGCAAAATTACCAGCCGAGCGAACCAGAGCAGCGCCCTGTCCCGGACGTAATTCGATGTTGTGAATTACAGTACCGACCGGAATATTCTGAAGAGGAAGTGCATTACCAATCTCTGGCGCTGCATTTTCACCTGACATCAAAGTCGCACCAACTTGCAATCCATTGGGAGCAATAATATATCTTTTTTCACCATCAGCATAATACAACAAAGCGATACGAGCCGAACGGTTCGGATCATACTCAATTGTCTTAACAACTGCTGGAACACCGTCTTTATTTCTCTTGAAATCGACAATTCTGATCACTTTTCTGTGGCCGCCACCAATGTAGCGCATAGTCATCTTACCTTCGCTATTGCGACCACCAGATGATTTCTTACCATATACAAGCGACTTTTCTGGTACTGATGCAGTAATTTCTTCGAAAGTACCAATAATCTTATGTCTTTGCCCCGGTGTTGTGGGCTTAAATTTACGTACTGCCATTTTTATTAAATATTGCTATAAAAATCAATAGTATCTCCTTCTTTCAGCGTTACAATTGCTTTCTTGTAAGCATTTGTACGACCGTTGATGATACCCGCTTTCGTATAACGGCTCTTATTTTTACCGGCATACTTCACAGTATTCACATCAACAACCGTAACATTATAAAGGGCTTCAACTTCGCTCTTAATTTCCAGTTTATTAGCTTCAGGACGCACAACAAAGCCGAAACGATTCAGCTTATCAGTTATTGCAGTCATTTTTTCTGTCACCAACGGTTTAATAATAATTCCCATTATTTAAGCCTCCTTTTTAAATTAAGATATTGTCAATAGCCTTCAAAGAGTTTTCAGTAAGCACAACAACCCCAGCATTCAATACTCTGTAAGTATTTAATCCTGAGATAGTCTGCACGTTAGCACCCTTTATGTTACGAGCTGACAAATATACGTTTTTATTTGCTTCTGGTAAAATCATAAGCAGCTTTTTATCAGAAACTTTAAGTTTTTTTGTCATTGCAACGAAATCTTTCGTCTTTGGAGCTTCAAAAGCGAAGTCTTCAAGCACAACAATTGCGTTGTTTTGAGCTTTATAAGACAAAGCTGACTTACGAGCCAATGTCTTAACTTTTTTATTCAACTTGAAGTAATAGTCTCTTGGTTGAGGACCAAATACACGACCACCACCAACAAGGACCGGCGAGTTCATATCACCACGACGTGCACCGCCACCACCTTTTTGACGGCCGATCTTACGCGTAGAACCACTGATCTCACTTCTTTCTTTCGATTTATGAGTACCCTGACGCTGATTAGCCAAAAATTGCTTTACATCCAAATAGATAGCGTGGTCGTTGGGCTCAATTCCGAAGATAGATTCGTTTAACGTAACCTTTCTCCCAGTGTCTTCACCTTTAATGTTATATACGTTAACTTCCATTATTTCTCAATTATTACGATTGAACCTTTGCAACCCGGTACAGAACCCTTAATCAAAAGAAGATTGTGCTCCGCGATTACTTTTAATACCTGCAAGTTTTGAACGGTAACTCTGTCACCACCCATTTGTCCACCCATACGCATTCCTTTGAATACTTTTGCAGGGTAAGAACAAGCACCGATAGAACCCGGTTTACGGGCACGATTGTGCTGACCGTGAGTAGTCTGGCCTACACCACCAAAGCCGTGTCTCTTAACAACACCTTGAAAGCCCTTACCTTTAGAAGTTCCGACTACATCAACATAATCAGCGCCTTCGAACAATTCTACGGTAACTGCATCACCAAGGTTTAACTCATTCTCAAATTCTTTGAACTCGGCCAAGTGTCTCTTCGGTGTTACTCCTGCCTTTTTAAAGTGCCCCATCAACGGTTTAGTAGTATGTTTTTCCTTTTTATCCTGGAAACCCAACTGCACAGCCGCATAGCCATCTTTTTCTACGGTCTTAATCTGAGTAACAACACAAGGACCTGCTTCGATAACAGTGCATGGTACATTCTTACCATCAGCACTGAAAACGGATGTCATTCCGATTTTTTTTCCTAATAATCCTGGCATTTCACTAATTTTTAATTATCAAACTTTAATTTCTACTTCTACACCACTCGGCAACTCCAGTTTCATAAGAGCGTCTACAGTCTTAGCCGTTGAGCTATAGATATCAATCAATCTCTTATAAGAAGAGAGTTCGAACTGTTCACGAGACTTCTTGTTAACGAAAGTCGAACGGTTCACAGTAAAGATACGCTTGTGCGTAGGAAGGGGAATCGGGCCACTAACGATAGCACCTGTAGCCTTCACGGTTCTCACGATCTTCTCAGCTGACTTGTCAACCAAGTTGTGGTCATAAGATTTCAGTTTAATTCTAATTTTCTGACTCATTGTTCGTTTAAATTAATAATATATATAAATAAGACAAGCGGCAGGCTAAGAGTCATTCGCTAGCCTGCTGCTTCAGTATTTTATTAGAGTAGATCAGCACGTCCTTTAACTTCTTCCAATACTGCCTTAGCAATAGAGTTAGAAACTTGAGCATGATGAGAATATACCATTGATGAGGTCGCGCGACCGGAAGTGATGGTACGCAATGCGGTTACATAACCGAACATTTCTGCCAACGGAACCATTGCTTTCACAATACGGGCACCAGAACGGCTTGATTCCATACCTTCAACTTGTCCGCGACGTTTGTTCAAGTCACCAATAACGTCACCCATATTCTCTTCCGGAGTTACAACTTCCAGTTTCATAATAGGCTCCATCAAAACAGGACCCGCCTTAGCACAAGCATTTTTATAAGCCTGAATAGCACAGATTTCAAATGACAACTGGTCAGAGTCAACCGGATGGAACGAACCGTCAACCAAAGTCACCTTCAGTGAATCAAGCGGATAACCGGCCAATACACCATTTTTCATTGCACTCGCAAAGCCTTTCTGTACAGCAGGGATAAATTCTTTAGGAATATTACCACCTTTCACTTCGTCAACAAACTGCAATCCGCCTTCTTTGAAATCTTCATCAACCGGACCGATATTTACGATGATATCAGCAAACTTACCACGACCTCCAGACTGTTTCTTATAAACTTCGCGGAGATTAACCGTCTTAGTAATAGCCTCCTTATAGTTTACCTGTGGCTTACCTTGGTTACATTCTACCTTAAACTCACGTTTCAAACGGTCGATAATAATATCCAAGTGAAGCTCACCCATACCGGAAATAACCGTCTGACCAGTCTGTTCGTCAGTTTTCACAGTGAACGTCGGGTCTTCTTCAGCTAACTTAGCTAAACCGTTAGACAGTTTATCCATATCCTTCTGAGTCTTAGGCTCAACAGCGATACCAATTACCGGTTCCGGGAAGTCCATAGATTCAAGTACGATAGGAGCAGTCTCGTCGCAAAGAGTATCACCTGTGTGAATATCTTTGAAACCAACACCAGCACCGATATCACCAGCGCTAATCACCTCTACCGGATTCTGCTTGTTTGAGTGCATCTGGAACAGACGAGACACACGCTCTTTCTTACCCGAACGAGAGTTATAAATATAAGAGCCAGCTTCAATCTTACCAGAATATACACGGAAGAAAGTCAAACGGCCTACATAAGGGTCAGTTGCGATTTTAAACGCCAAAGCAGAAGTTTTCTCATCCTCACTCGGTTTACGGTCTTCTTCAGCACCCGTATTCGGATTTGTACCGATCACGTTCTCTGTATCCAAAGGAGAAGGCAGGAAAGCACAAACATAATCAAGTAACGTCTGCACACCTTTATTCTTAAACGAAGAACCGCAAAGCATCGGGACAACAGCCATCCGAACAGTTGCATTACGAAGAGCTCTCAAGATTTCTTCTTCAGTAATAGTAGAAGGATCATCGAAATATTTCTCCATCAAAGCATCATCAAACTCTGCCACTTTCTCCAACATCTTGTCTCTCCATTCCTGAGCTTCATCTACGAGATTAGCAGGAATTTCTTCCACTGTATAGTCAGCGCCCATTGTCTCATCATGCCAGTAGATAGCTTTCATCTTGATCAGATCAACCAGCCCTTTGAAAGATTCTTCTGCACCGATAGGGATCACAACCGGACACGGATTAGCACCCAAAACGGATTTCATCTGGCTTACTACATCAAAGAAATTAGCACCAGAGCGGTCCATTTTATTAACGTACGCAATACGCGGTACATTATATTTATCAGCCTGACGCCATACAGTCTCCGACTGCGGTTCTACACCACCTACCGCACAGTAAGCAGCTACAGCACCATCAAGAACACGCAATGAACGCTCTACCTCGGCAGTAAAGTCAACGTGTCCCGGAGTATCAATCAAGTTGATTTTATACGTATTACCATCATATTTCCATCTGGTCGTTGTAGCAGCAGATGTAATAGTAATACCACGTTCCTGCTCCTGAGCCATCCAGTCCATTGTAGCAGCGCCATCATGCACCTCACCAATTTTATGAGTCAATCCGGTGTAAAACAGGATACGTTCAGAAGTAGTTGTTTTTCCGGCATCGATGTGAGCCATGATACCGATATTACGAGTCAAATGTAAATCATTCTTTGCCATTTTGTTCTTCCTTTACTTTAAGTTTTTAATCTGAATTGGTTATTTCTTATAGCATTAGAATCTAAAATGAGCAAATGCACGGTTAGCTTCAGCCATTCTATGCATATCTTCTTTACGTTTGTAAGCACCACCTTGTTCATTGAATGCATCCATGATTTCGGCAGCAAGTTTATCAGCCATTGATTTGCCACCTCTTTTACGAGCAAACAAAATCAAATTTTTCATTGAAATTGACTCTTTACGATCCGGACGGATTTCTGTAGGAACTTGGAAAGTAGCACCACCTACACGGCGAGACTTAACTTCAACTTGCGGAGTCACGTTATCCAACGCTTTTTTCCAAATTTCAAGAGCTGATTTTTCCTCGTTAGGAAGTTTTGTTTTAACTGTTTCTAAAGCAGCGTAAAAGATTTCATAAGATGTATTTTTCTTACCATCATACATCAAGTGATTCACAAATTTTGAAACCTTTTGGTCATTGTAAACGGGATCCGGCAGGATAACGCGTTTTTTGGGTTTAGCTTTTCTCATTTGTTTGAAAAATAATGTTTTTTGTTTTTGGTTGTCTATTTTTCGACGTCTTCAACTCTCCCACCGGAGAATTTACTCAACCTTATAGCTTATTCCAACAAACTAAAACGAAAGTTATTACTTGAAATTATTCTTTATTTTTTCTTTCCTTTTGCAGGAGCTGCTGCTTGTCCCGGTTTCGGACGTTTAGCACCGTATTTAGAACGTCTTTGAGTACGTCCGGCTACACCTGCTGTATCAAGAGTACCACGAACGATGTGATAACGCACACCCGGAAGGTCTTTTACACGACCACCGCGTACCAATACGATAGAGTGTTCCTGCAAGTTGTGTCCTTCTCCCGGAATGTATGAGTTAACCTCTTTTTGGTTAGTCAAACGTACACGGGCAACTTTACGCATTGCAGAGTTCGGTTTCTTCGGAGTGGTTGTATACACTCTCACGCAAACGCCACGTCTTTGAGGACATGAATCAAGGGCCGGAGATTTACTTTTCTCCACCAGCACTTCGCGTCCTTTTCTTACTAATTGCTGAATTGTAGGCATTTCAAATTGTTTTTAATTTATATTATTGTTATATTAATTTCGTAACTATACATTTTGGGCTGCAAAAATACGAATAATATTTGAAAACACAATGAGTTATATGATTATTTTTAGAAAAACGCTTTCATAATCAATTCACTGTCAATAAAAGAAAAAGGGAATAGCGCTATATAAGTACCATTCCCCTCTTTCGCTAAAAAATCCACAGACATGATCATATCGTAAAGCTTTACAATACATCAATACCCATGTATCCAGTCCCACCTCTTTCCAAACTGCAATAATTATTGTTTGAAGGTAGTGAGAAGCCTCTCTGGTATTCATTTTTCCGAATCAAGCTTCACCTTTAAAACCCGATATCGGCGGAATAAATGTCCCCCCTTGATGCTCTCCGGGCATACGAATTTCTCCAAATACCCGTTCATATTTACCAATATTTTCTTCCAATGCACGAAGCAGTCGTTTGGCATGTTCGGGTGCCAAAACAACACGCGATTGAACTCCGGCTTTCGGTATCCCGGGCATCACGCGTACAAAGTCGAGAATAAACTCTGAACTGGAATGAGTAATGATAGCCAAATTGGCATAAGTGCCTTGAGCTACTTCTTCTTTCAATTCTATCTGCAACTGATTGTTTGGGTTCTGATTTTCCATAATAATATATTTATTTTTTATTTATAGTGAGTATTTCCATGTTTTTATCTCCCTTCATCGCTTTCACCATTCTCACTGTAACCGGCTGTGGTAAAGAGATTCAGGGTGAAAGAGACTACCGTTCCAATGAAGTCCGGTAATGTCCGGGTACGGGAACGTATACCGGTTGCTGCTTGGTATTGATATTCTTCAATTTCTTCTCTTCCTGCAACCGCTTCAAACAACGTCCAGCGGTAACACGTGTCATTTGGCAGATTTTTTCGATATCGCGACGGACCAATATACTGTTCTCACTAAAAAACTCTGTCAATTTCATATCTATCTCTATTTCCGACAAATGAGCCGAATGGCTTCCGGCCTTTGAGCGTTCAGCTTTCAGTTCGGCCACCCGGTAACGCAATTCTTTATCGGCACGAAAGTTAACATTCTTAAATTTCACGCTCGAAGCTCTGGTATCCTTCAGATTTCGCGTTTCCGGAGCAGTCAAAGATACATCAAAATATCCGATACCATCGATATGAACACGCCATCCATCTTTCAACCAGCCTACCAACGAACGGTTCAATGCATCAAGCACAGCCACCACATCGGTTCTTGTCAATGTACAAGCCATTTCAATTTCTTTCACAATGTCGGGAGTCGAAACTGTGCGACGATTTACAACGCGGGGATAGTAACGTAATTTCTTCGGGCGTCCTGAAGGCATCGGCACCGGAGCAAACTCAAATTCTACTGCCATAACGATATTCTCTTTAAGGATAATCAATCTCACCGGAAACATTATCGTTTCACAATTATGAGACGTGTTTTTCACAAATGAGAGACGCACGTTTCATTATTGAGAGACGAATTTCTCACAATTGTGAAACGCTAATAACTCTCATGCAAAAGTAGGTAAATACAAGCAGGAAACAAAGCATTTGCCAGGTTATTTTCAACTAAGCAGATTTCAATAAATCTATTCCCCGAAAATTCGAAAAAGAGGGATCGACGACCTTACATTTGCCCTAAGAACCAATAACGAAAATAACATGAAACTTACGGAAATGATCAGAAATTTCTTCCGGTGGAATCGGAAAGTAACAAACAATGAGTCAAAAACAGGGCAAAAAAGAAGAATCGAAAACAAAACGATGGTCCAAGAGCAGGAAGCGAGCGAAGCACTTCAAAACTATTTATTAATGCAGTATGACTTTCGTTATAACTTGCTGACAGAAGAGACAGAATTCCGGCCAAACAGTTCTTCCGACCCGGCATTCACACCGATCGGGCAACGGGAAATGAATACACTTTGTATGGATGCCCGTACAATAGGCATCAAATGCTGGGATCGGGATTTAAACCGCTATCTACTCTCCACACGCATACCTTCGTATCACCCATTACAACTTTATATGAAAGAACTCCCCGAATGAGATGGTCACGACCGACTCACCGATCTGGCGCAGCGCGTATCGACATCACCCATATGGATCAAAAGTTTTCACACCTGGATGCTGGCAGTTGTAGCTCAATGGACCGGAAAGGAACAAGTACATGCAAATTGTGTAGTTCCCATCCTTGTCAGCAGCGAACAGGGACATCTGAAATCTACCTTTTGCAAAGGTTTGCTCCACCCTTGCCTTCATCGCTATTACACCGAAAAATTTTCGCTCACCTCACAAGGAGATGCCGAACGGAAACTGGCAGAAATGGCTCTTATAAACCTGGCTGAATTCGACCGATACTCACTCGTCCAAATGCCACAGCTTAAAAACCTAATGCAACTGTCTACACTGAATCTCCGGAAACCACATCAAAAAAGTTACCGTCTACTTCCCCGTATCGCCTCATTTATCGGCACATCCAATCGCATGGATTTATTAACAGACCCAAGCGGTAGCCGAAGATATATTTGCATTGAAGTGAAGCAAGCCATTAATCTGGAGGGGATTGAGCATTCGCAGATCTATGCCCAATTAAAAGCAGAGCTCATGGCAGACAGGCGTTACTTCTTCAATAAAGAAGAAGAACAACAAATCCAGCAACACAATCTTTCGTTCTATCGTCAGACATTGGCTGAAGAAGTACTTCGCGATTGTTTCCGACCGGCTTTTGAAGAAGATACTTATGAACTGCTATCGGCCGCCGAAATTTTCCAAACATTACAACGTCACAATCCGACGACCATGCGGGGTGCAAATCCGAATCATTTCAGCCAGATATTAGCGACGGCAGGAGTTGTCCGAAAACATACAAAATGGGGAAATGTGTACCGGGTACACCGGTTAAACAATTCACCTCAAAAAGAGTGACCCTTCACCCTACAAAGCCGATGGAAAAGGTATTACACCAAAAAGGTGAATGCGGTGAAGGAGGTAAAACAAAACTGAAAAACAGTTATTAAAACAAAGGAGCAGCCACTATTACAGTGATTGCCCCTTCTTTTTATAATAACCAATTCGGTATTCTTATTCTACTTCATTATAATCAAGCACAGTCTTCTTGTTTGCCAAGATACGATCATACTCCTCTTTTGAGCCGACAATAACCTTGTCAAATTCACGCTGACCTGTACCTGCCGGAATTAAATGACCGCAAATAACGTTCTCTTTCATTCCTTCGAGCTTATCGATCTTACCATTGATAGCAGCCTCATTCAACACTTTCGTAGTCTCCTGGAAAGATGCTGCCGACATAAAGCTGGAAGTCTGCAATGCAGCACGCGTGATACCTTGGAGTATCTGCGTAGATGTAGCCGCAATGGCATCACGTACTTCAACCGGTTTCAAGTCACGACGTTTCAACATACTGTTTTCATCACGCAACTTGCGGGCAGTAACAATCTGCCCCGGCTGCATATTCTGAGAATCACCGGCATCAACGACCACTTTCTTACCCCAGATACGATCGTTTTCTTCCATAAACTCAAGTTTATCCACAACCTGCTGTTCAAGGAAACGCGTATCTCCCGGCTCGTCAATTTCCACCTTACGCATCATCTGACGAACGATTATTTCGAAATGCTTATCATTGATCTTCACACCTTGCAGACGGTATACATCCTGAACTTCGTTCACAATATATTCCTGCACTGCCGTAGGACCTTTAATTGCCAAAATGTCTGCCGGAGTAATAGCACCATCCGATAGCGGAGTACCAGCACGCACATAGTCGTTCTCCTGTACCAGAATTTGCTTAGATAGGGCCACGAGATACTTCTTAACCTCACCGGTCTTAGATGTAACGATGATCTCACGGTTACCACGTTTAATCTTACCCATCGTAACCTCACCATCGATTTCTGATACAACGGCAGGATTCGACGGATTACGTGCTTCGAAAAGCTCCGTAACACGGGGAAGACCACCGGTAATATCACCGGCCTTACCTACAGCACGCGGTATCTTGACAATAACCTCACCAGCTTTCACTTTCTGTCCGTTTTCAACAATAACGTGTCCACCCACAGGTAAGTTATAAGTACGGATCAAATCGCCATCTTCAGTAAGAATATGAACCGAAGGCACTTTTGTCTTATCCTTAGACTCAATGATGATGATTTCACGAAGTCCGGTCGCTTCATCCGATTCAACCTTATAAGTGACATTCTCAACAACACTCTCAAATTCAATCTTACCGGTAGCTTCCGTGATAATAACGGCATTGAACGGGTCCCACTTAGCAATCAGCTTACCCTTTTCAACCACATCGCCATCCGATACATACAATGTCGAACCGTAAGGAACGTTATGAGTAGACAGAACAATATTAGTGTTTACATCCACAAAACGTACTTCAGCCAAACGACCTACCACCACTTTCGCAGATTCGCCCATCTCATCAACAATGTCAACCGTGCGGAGCTCATCGAATTCCAGACGAGCGGCATTTTTAGCTACAATGCTCGCATTAGCTGCAATATTGGCGGCTGTACCACCGGCATGGAACGTACGCAATGTCAACTGTGTACCCGGCTCACCAATTGACTGGGCAGCGATTACACCGACAGCTTCACCTTTCTGAACCATGCGGCTCGTTGCAAGGTTACGTCCATAACATTTAGCACATACACCTTTCTTAGATTCACAAGTCAACACTGAACGGATTTCAACACTTTCGATCGGAGATTCCTGAATCTTCTTAGCGATATCTTCTGTAATCTCATCTCCACCGGCAACCAATAATTCGCCTGTAGTAGGATGAATTATATCATGTACAGATACACGTCCGAGTATACGTTCATACAGAGTAGCAATAACTTCATCGTTATTCTTCAAGTCCGTACAAACCAATCCACGAAGAGTTCCACAGTCTTCTTCATTAATAATAACATCGTGTGAAACATCTACCAGACGACGAGTCAAATAACCGGCATCAGCAGTCTTCAACGCCGTATCAGCCAAACCTTTACGAGCACCGTGGGTAGAGATAAAATACTCCAACACCGAAAGTCCCTCTTTAAAGTTCGACAAAATCGGGTTTTCAATAATCTGACCACCCTCTGCACCGGCTTTCTGCGGTTTAGCCATCAAACCACGCATACCAGACAACTGACGAATCTGCTCCTTAGAACCACGGGCACCCGAATCAAGCATCATGTATACAGAGTTAAAGCCCTGATCGTCAGAAGAAATAGTCTTCATCAGAATATTAGACAACTCCGAGTTGACATGTGTCCAAATATCAATAACCTGATTGTAACGTTCGTTGTTGGTAATGAAACCCATATTATAGTTATTGATCACCTGCTCTACTTCGTCATACCCTTTTTGAACCAGTGTCTCTTTCTCTTTCGGGATAATAATATCACCCAAGTTGAATGACAGACCGCCCTTGAAGGCCATCTGATAACCGAGGTTCTTGATTCCGTCAAGGAAATCGGCAGCCTTCGCCACACCACACACCTTAATTACATCACTAATAATATCACGAAGCGATTTCTTAGAGATAATCGTATTGATATAGCCAGCTTCAGGCGGAACAATCTCGTTCACAATAACACGTCCGACAGAAGTCTCACGCATTACATCCACAATATTACCATTCTCGTCAACATCCTTCACGATTACTTTTACCGGAGCATGGATATCCACCTTACCCTCGTTATACGCAATCAATGCCTCTTCCGGTCCGTAGAAAGTCAAACCTTCACCTTTAGCACCGGTACGCAACTTGGTAATATAATACAAACCAAGAACCATATCCTGTGCAGGCACAGTGATAGGAGCACCATTGGCCGGATTCAGAATATTATGTGATTGAAGCATCAACATTTGTGCTTCAAGAATAGCTTCATTACTTAAAGGCAAGTGAACCGCCATCTGGTCACCGTCGAAGTCGGCATTAAATGCCGTACAAGCAAGCGGATGCAACTGGATAGCTTTACCTTCAATCATCTTCGGCTGGAACGCCTGAATACCCAGACGGTGAAGCGTCGGTGCACGGTTCAGCAATACCGGATGTCCTTTCATTACATGCTCAAGAATATCCCAGATCACCGGTTCCTTGCGGTCAACAATCTTCTTCGCGGATTTTACGGTCTTCACAATACCGCGTTCAATCAATTTACGTATGATAAACGGTTTGTAAAGTTCTGCAGCCATCAACTTAGGAATACCGCATTCACCCATTTTCAACTCGGGACCTACAACGATTACCGAACGAGCAGAGTAGTCAACACGCTTACCGAGCAGATTCTGACGGAAACGTCCTTGCTTACCTTTCAAACTGTCTGACAATGATTTCAACGGACGGTTAGCATCTGTCTTAACAGCACTTGATTTACGTGAGTTGTCGAACAGTGAATCCACCGATTCCTGAAGCATACGTTTTTCATTACGCAAAATTACTTCGGGAGCCTTGATCTCGATCAGACGTTTCAAACGGTTATTACGAATAATGACACGACGATACAAGTCATTCAAATCAGAAGTAGCAAAACGACCACCATCCAACGGAACCAACGGACGAAGTTCAGGCGGAATAACCGGTACGATACGTACGATCATCCATTCCGGTTTGTTGCGTCCACGTGATGCACGGAATGATTCTACAACCTGCAGACGTTTCAACGCCTCGTTCTTACGCTGCTGTGAAGCATCGTTTCCGGCACGATGGCGCAATTCATACGACAACGCGTCCAGATCCAGACGGGCCAACAAGTCATAGATAGCCTCTGCACCCATCTTGGCGATGAATTTATTCGGGTCTGTATCTTCCAGATACTGATTTTCTTTCGGAAGTGTATCCAGAATATCCAGATATTCCTCCTCTGAAAGCAAATCATATTCAGCTATGCCATCTTCCGCCTTTATACCCGGCTGAATAACAACATAACGCTCATAATAAATAATGGAATCGAGTTTCTTGGTAGGCAATCCCAGCAAGTAACCTATCTTATTAGGAAGCGAACGGAAATACCAGATGTGAGCCACCGGCACAACCAACTGGATATGTCCCATCCGTTCACGACGCACTTTCTTTTCTGTAACTTCCACACCGCAACGGTCACACACAATCCCTTTATAACGGATACGTTTGTACTTACCACAATGGCATTCGTAATCTTTGATAGGACCAAAGATACGCTCACAGAACAAGCCATCACGTTCCGGTTTGTACGTACGGTAGTTAATGGTTTCAGGCTTTAATACTTCACCACTCGAATTCTCAAGGATTTCCTCCGGAGAAGCCAAACCGATAGAGATTTTCGAGAAATTGCTCTTCGTCTTATTTTCTTTTCTAAAAGCCATACTATAATATAGTTGAAAATTAAAAGTTGAAAGTTGAAAGTTGAAGATTGATAATTGAAAGCAGAATCACTCCAGCATCAATTATCAACTTTCAACTAAATAATTATTCCAGGTTGATGCTTAATCCTAAACCTCTCAACTCGTGCAACAACACGTTCAGAGATTCCGGAATACCGGGTTGCGGCATAGGTTCGCCCTTCACAATCGCTTCATAGGCTTTGGAACGTCCTACAACATCATCTGACTTAATCGTCAAAATTTCCTGAAGAATATGCGCTGCACCGAAACCTTCGAGTGCCCAAACCTCCATTTCTCCGAAACGCTGACCACCAAACTGAGCTTTACCACCCAAAGGTTGCTGAGTAATGAGCGAGTACGGACCGATAGAACGAGCATGCATCTTATCTTCAACCATGTGACCGAGTTTCAACATATAAGTCACACCAACAGTTGCCGGCTGGTCGAATTGTTCACCGGTACCACCATCACAAAGATAAGTCTTACAGTAACGAGGCAAACCGGCCTTGTCTGTCCACTCATCGAGATCTTCCATGGTAGCACCATCAAAGATAGGAGTTGCAAACTTCACACCCAGCGTTTTTCCGGCACGTCCGAGAACAGCTTCAAATATCTGTCCGATATTCATACGTGAAGGTACACCCAACGGATTCAAAACAATATCAACCGGAGTTCCATCTTCAAGGAACGGCATGTCCTCCTGGCGTACAACACGTGAAACAATACCCTTGTTACCGTGACGACCCGCCATCTTATCACCTACACCGATCTTACGTTTCTTAGCAATATATACTTTAGCCATCTGGATAATACCGGCAGGAAGCTCATCACCGATCGTGATAGCAAACTTCTTACGTTTCAGTTCGGCATCCAGTTCTTTATACTTCTTAATATAATTCATCACCAAGTCACGAATCATACTATTAGTGTGTTCGTCACTTGTCCAATTACTCAGCTGGATAGATGTAAAATCAAGTGAGTCAAAATCGGAAGCACTAAACTTAGAACCTTTGGCAATAACTTCAGCACCCAAATAGTCTTTGACCCCCTGAGAAACTTTACCTTCAGTCAGCGTCATCAACTTCTTCACCAAGATACGTTTCAGATCAGATACTTTACCTTCGAATTCGTCATCGATTTTAGGAAGTAAAGCCTTATCTGCCAACTTGGAACTACGGTTCTTGATTACGCGAGAAAAGAGTTTTTTATCGATCACCACACCTTTCAATGAAGGAGAAGCTTTCAAAGAAGCATCTTTCACGTCACCGGCTTTATCACCGAAAATAGCACGAAGCAATTTTTCTTCCGGTGAAGGATCTGATTCTCCCTTCGGAGTAATCTTTCCGATCATGATATCACCCGGCTGAATACGTGCACCAATACGCACAATACCGTTTTCGTCAAGATCTTTAGTTGCTTCTTCACTCACATTAGGAATATCAGAAGTCAATTCCTCCATACCACGTTTTGTCTCACGAACTTCCAACGAGTATTCCTCTACATGGACAGAAGTCAGCAAATCTTCACGAACCACACGTTCGTTCAATACGATGGCATCCTCATAGTTATAACCTTTCCACGGCATATAAGCAACAAGCAAATTCTTACCCAATGCCAATTCACCGTTCTCAGTAGAATAACCCTCCGTCAATATCTGGCCTTTTGTTACCCTGTCACCTCTGTTGCAGATCGGACGAAGGTCAATAGTCATATTCTGGTTAGTCTTGCGGAATTTAGGAATTCTATATTCTTTCAGAGCCGATTCAAAACTTACAAACTCTTCATCTTCCGTACGATCATACAAAATACGGATAGTGGTTGCATCTACGTAATCAATCACACCGTCACCTTCCGCCGTAATCTGCGTACGTGAATCCCTAACCAGCTGACGCTCGATACCGGTTCCTACAATAGGAGCTTCACTTCTCAACAAAGGAACTGCCTGACGCATCATGTTCGATCCCATCAACGCACGGTTAGCATCGTCATGTTCAAGGAACGGAATCAAAGAAGCAGCAATCGAAGCAATCTGCTGAGGAGATACGTCCATCAGTTCAACTTCTGCCGGCTCTACTACCGGGAAGTCGGCATCCTGACGGGATTTTACTTTATTACGGACAAATGTTCCATCATCGTTCAACGGAGCATTTCCCTGGGCAATAATCTTACCTTCTTCTTCTTCGGCAGTCAAATAAATCAAGCCGTTATCCGAAAGATCCACTTTGGCATCCGCAACCTTACGATAAGGAGTCTCGATGAATCCGAGGTCATTGATTTTAGCAAACACACACAATGATGAAATCAAACCGATATTCGGACCTTCCGGCGTTTCAATCGGGCAAAGACGACCATAATGCGTGTAATGAACGTCACGAACCTCAAATCCGGCACGTTCACGAGAAAGACCACCAGGACCTAAAGCCGACATACGGCGTTTGTGAGTAATTTCCGCCAACGGGTTTGTCTGGTCCATAAATTGCGATAATGCATTCGTTCCAAAGAAAGAATTGATCACAGAAGAAATCGTCTTCGCATTGATCAAGTCAATCGGGGTAAACACCTCATTATCACGAACATTCATACGTTCACGGATAGTACGTGACATACGTGCCAAACCAACAGCAAATTGGTTAGACAACTGTTCGCCTACCGTACGCACACGACGATTGCTCAAGTGGTCAATATCATCCACATCCGCCTTTGAATTAATCAATTCAATCAGATATTTGATGATTTCAATAATATCTTCTTTGGTGAGGACACGTACGTCCATATCCGTCGTCAAGTTCAACTTTTTATTGATTCTGTAACGACCTACATCACCAAGGTCATATCTCTTCTCTGAGAAGAACAGGTTATTAATAACCTCACGTGCACTTGCATCATCAGCAGGATCTGCATTACGCAACTGACGATAAATATAAAGCACTGCCTCCTTTTCCGAGTTACTCGGGTCCTTCTGCAGAGTATTATATATAATAGAATAATCAGATTGATTCGGCTCATCCTTATGAATCAAGATATTCTGGACACCCGAATCGATAATCTCATTGATATGTTCTTCCTCAATGACAGTCTCACGGTCGATAACTACCTCATTACGCTCGATAGAAACAACCTCACCGGTATCTTCATCAACGAAATCTTCAATCCAAGTTTTCAATACACGTGCAGCCAACTTGCGGCCTACTACCTTCTTAAGATTTGTCTTATTCACCTTAACATCTTCTGCCAAGTTAAAAATCTCAAGAATATCTTTATCATTTTCGAAGCCTATCGCTCTCAACAGCGTTGTTACAGGCAATTTTTTCTTTCGATCGATGTATGCGTACATCACATTATTGATGTCGGTAGCAAACTCAATCCATGAACCCTTGAACGGAATAATACGTGCCGAGTAAAGCTTCGTACCATTAGCATGAACACTCTGACCGAAAAATACACCTGGAGAACGATGAAGCTGAGACACAACTACACGCTCGGCACCATTAATGACAAAAGTAGCTTTATCTGTCATGTAAGGAATCGGACCGAGGAACACATCCTGAATCACCGTATCGAAATCCTCATGATCAGGGTCGGTACAGTAGAGCTTGAGTTTCGCTTTCAAAGGGACACTATAAGTAAGCCCACGCTCTATACAATCATCAATGGTATAACGCGGCGGATCAATATAATAGTCCAAAAACTCAAGAACAAAATTATTTCTTGTATCGGCAATGGGGAAGTTTTCAGCAAATACTTTATACAATCCCTCGTTCTTACGCTTCTCGGGCGGGGTGTCTAGTTGTAGAAAGTCTTGGAATGACTTCAATTGTACTTCCAGAAAATCCGGATATTCAAGCGGATTCTTAGTCGAAGCAAAATTAACTCTTTGATTTACAGTATTTGAAGACATCTGTCAATGAATTTGAAGAACTTAATTTTAAATATATACACAAAAAGGTTAAGAATCCTCTTGCGAAGGATTCTTAACCGAATTACCTGATTACCAGGCTAATGTTATTTAAGTTCAACTTCAGCTCCAGCTTCTTCCAATGTTTTCTTCAATGATTCTGCTTCGTCTTTAGCCAAACCTTCTTTTACTACGCTAGGAGCACCGTCTACCATGTCTTTAGCTTCTTTCAAGCCAAGACCACAAGCTTCTTTAACAGCTTTAACAACCTGAAGTTTAGCTGCACCAGCGCTTTTCAATACTACATCGAAAGAAGTTTTTTCTTCTGCGGCAGCAGCACCAGCTGCAGGACCAGCAGCAACAGCTACAGCTGCAGCAGCAGGTTCAATACCGTATTCTTCTTTAAGGATAGTTGCAAGTTCATTAACTTCTTTTACTGTCAAGTTAACTAATTGTTCTGCAAAAGCTTTCAAATCTGCCATTTTTTGTATGATTTTAATTGTTTAATTACTTAATTGTATAATATTTTGGGTCATTCTTCCTTCACAGTCAGTGACCCTTTTTCGAAACTTACGCTTCGGTACGTTCACCAAGAGTCTTGAGAACTCCGTGAAGGGTGTTACCACCTGATTGAAGAGCAGAAATAACATTCTTGGCCGGTGACTGCAACAGGGCAATAACGTCAGCAATAACTTCATTTTTACTCTTAATAGCTACGAGAGCATCCAACTGGTCAGCACCAACATAGAAGCTTTCTTCTGCATAAGCAGCTTTCAGGCCGGGAATTCCGTCTTTAGCCTTATCTTTGATCAATTTAGCAGGTGCATTAGCAACATTACTAAACATGATAGCAGTAGTGCCAACCAAAGAATTATAAAGAGGAGAGAAGTCTTCTTCCAAAGATTCAAGTGCCTTATGAAGCAATGTATTCTTAACCAACATCAATTTGATGCCAGCCTTGAAACAAGCTCTTCTCAATTCACTTGTAGCAGCAGCATTCATAGCTGTTACATCTACCAAATAGAAGTGACCGTATTCCTTTACCGTATCAGCAATATGCGCAATAATCGTATTTTTATCTTCCTTTCTCATTATTCCTCCGTTTTATTAGATTTCCTCTACCGTTTTCGGGTCGATTTTGATACCCGCACTCATCGTGCTAGAAAGATAAATACTCTTAATATATGTACCCTTGGCTGCAGTCGGTTTCAACTTATTCAATGTAGCAATAAATTCTTTTGCGTTATCGCGAATCTTTTCTGCATCAAATGAAACCTTACCGATTGAAGTATGAACAATACCACTCTTATCAACTTTAAAGTCAATCTTACCTTGTTTTACTTCTTTCACAGCTTTAGCAACATCCATAGTCACAGTACCACTCTTCGGGTTAGGCATCAATCCACGAGGACCGAGCACACGACCGAGTGCACCAATTTTACCCATGATAGACGGCATAGTGATGATCACATCAATATCAGTCCATCCACCTTTGATCTTTTCGATATATTCGTCCAGACCAACATAATCAGCACCAGCTTCTTTTGCAGCAGCTTCAGCATCCGGTGTACATAATACCAACACACGAACCTCCTTACCAGTTCCATGAGGAAGTGAAACAACACCTCTCACCATCTGATTGGCCTTACGTGGGTCAACACCTAAACGTACATCAATATCTAATGAAGCATCAAACTTAGTAAAAGTGATTTCCTTTACCAAAGACGCAGCTTCTTTCAGTGAGTATGCTTTCCCTGCTTCAATTTTTCCTGCAGCTAACTTTTGATTTTTTGTCAGTTTACCCATTACAATTGAAGTTTATTAATTATTAACCGGGAACTCCCCTTTTACAGCGATACCCATACTTCTAGCTGTACCTGCAACCATTCTCATAGCAGCTTCCACAGTAAAACAGTTCAAGTCAACCATTTTGTCCTGAGCAATCGTACGAACTTGTTCCCAAGTAATCTCGGCAACTTTCTTACGGTTAGGCTCAGCAGAACCACTCTTTACCTTAGTCAACTCAAGTAATTGAATTGCAACGGGAGGAGTCTTGATTACAAAATCGAAAGACTTATCTGCGTAGTAAGTAATGATAACAGGTAAAATCTTACCTGCCTTGTCTTGGGTTCTGGCATTGAATTGCTTGCAAAATTCCATGATATTGATTCCCTTAGAACCCAATGCAGGTCCAACGGGAGGTGATGGATTTGCAGCGCCTCCTTTAATCTGTAATTTGATTAGTCCAGCAACTTCTTTAGCCATTTTTTAATTGATTTATATATAAACATTAATAAAGAATACTACAGCGTAACACCTGTACTATTCCTTTTCCACTTGCATAAAGCCTAATTCAAGCGGTGTTTTGCGCCCGAATATCTTTACCATGACCTTCAGTTTCTTTTTTTCACTATTCACCTCTTCAATGATACCACTGAATCCGCTGAAAGGGCCAAAAGTAACCTTTACAGTTTCACCCACAACATACGGGATATTCAATTCTTCTCCCGTCTCTTGCAGTTCATCCACTGTACCAAGTATACGATTCACTTCTGATTGTCTAAGGGGTACCGGCTTTTCAGAGCCGCCCAAAAAACCTATCACATTAGGAGTATTTCTCAAGTGATGAGATACCTCACCTACCAGAGCGGCCTCCACCAAAACGTAACCAGGAAGATAACTTCTCTCTTTCACAATTTTTTTACCATTGCGAACCTGATATACCTTTTCGGTAGGAATCAATACCTGAGACACATATTCACCAAGATCGCTGTTTTTAATATCAGCTTCAAGATACTCTTTAACCTTAGCTTCTTTTCCACTAATAGCACGTAAAACGTACCATTTTTTTTCTATCTCAGACATCGCCATTCTTTAATGTGGATAAATTAATTTTTCCATAAAATTTTGGAAACAAAGATCCATCAGGAATACCAATACTGCAATTATCAGGGAAGCATATAAAACAGCAACTGCATTACTGGATAATTCTGAATACGTAGGCCACGATACTTTATGAACAAGTTCGTCGTAAGATTCTTTAATATAAGCTACTACTTTTTTCATCTTATAAAAATTAGCACGGGAGGAGAGGCTCGAACTCCCGACACCCGGTTTTGGAGACCGGTGCTCTACCAACTGAGCTACTCCCGTTTGTACATAATCAGTTCCCGATATACACCGGGAACTGATTAAATTATTTAATATTAGTCAAGAATTTCAGTAATCTGACCAGCACCTACCGTACGTCCACCTTCGCGGATAGCGAAACGAAGACCCGGATTCAATGCTACCGGATAGATCAATTCTACAGTAATAGTTACGTTATCACCCGGCATTACCATTTCAGTTCCTTCCGGAAGAGTAATTTCACCTGTACAGTCCATAGTACGCAAATAGAACTGAGGACGGTATTTGTTGTGGAACGGAGTATGACGACCACCTTCTTCTTTCTTCAGGATATAAACCTCAGCTTTGAATTTAGAGTGAGGTTTGATCTGACCCGGTTTACAAAGAACCATACCACGTTTGATTTCGTTCTTATCAATACCGCGAAGCAACAGACCAACGTTATCACCAGCTTCACCCTGATCCAATAATTTACGGAACATTTCAACACCAGTTACAACTGATTTCTTATCTTCACCCAAACCAAGGATTTCAACTTCGTCACCTACATGGATAACACCAGTTTCGATACGACCTGTTGCTACAGTACCACGACCTGTGATAGAGAACACGTCTTCAACCGGCATCAAGAAAGGTTTATCAACATCACGCGGAGGCAGTGGAATCCAATTATCAACAGCATCCATCAACTCCATAACTTTATCTTCCCATTTTTCTACACCGTTCAATGCGCCCAGAGCAGAACCACGGATGATAGGAGTATTGTCACCATCGAAATCATAGAATGAAAGAAGTTCTCTCATTTCCATTTCAACAAGTTCCAACATTTCTTCGTCATCAACCATATCGCATTTGTTCATGAATACAACCAGACGAGGAACGTTTACCTGACGAGCCAAGAGGATGTGCTCACGAGTTTGAGGCATCGGACCATCAGTAGCAGCAACTACAATGATAGCACCGTCCATCTGAGCAGCACCAGTTACCATGTTCTTAACGTAGTCGGCGTGACCCGGACAGTCTACGTGTGCATAGTGACGGTTGGCAGTCTGATATTCTACATGTGAAGTATTAATTGTAATACCTCTTTCTTTTTCTTCAGGAGCATTATCGATTGAATCGAAAGAACGCAATTCTGAAAGACCTTTTTTTGCCAACACAGTAGTGATAGCAGCAGTCAAAGTTGTCTTACCGTGGTCTACGTGACCGATTGTACCAATGTTTACGTGCGGTTTGTCACGATTAAATTTCTCTTTAGCCATAGCTTTACTTGTTATTTATTTGATTAATAATCAGCATTTACATCTTACTGAGCTGTTACCGGGATTTGAACCCGGGACCTCTTCCTTACCAAGGAAGTGCTCTACCACTGAGCTATAACAGCAAGAAAAAAAAGAGAGCGGAAGACGGGGCTCAAACCCGCGACCCTCAGCTTGGAAGGCTAATGCTCTATCAACTGAGCTACTTCCGCGTTTGCTAAAGTTTACACTCCATTTTCTTGTTGGTGGGCAAAGATGGATTCGAACCACCGAAGGCGTAAGCCAGCAGATTTACAGTCTGCCCCATTTGGCCACTCTGGTATTTGCCCCTCTTTTAGTTGAAAGTTGAAAAT
>OJJA01000332.1_pt1 | contig 22273 bp, 21 predicted proteins | sample 1596031 | NCBI WGS metagenome assembly OJJA01 (sample SAMEA4350132, study PRJEB24818) | metagenome | biome: human; feature: gut; material: faeces | place: Denmark | collected 2013-09
GTATAGCAATCGGCATCACGCCTGCATTCAAGATGCGGTTCTGGAACATCGGAGCAGAGGGGCAGGTTCTGATTGGCGGCGTCACATCCGCGGCCATGATGATTTACCTGGGCAATTCACTGCCTCCCCTGGTTCTGTTTCCGCTGATGCTTTTGGGAAGCGCCCTGTCAGCCATGGTCTGGGCAGCTATCCCGGCATTTTTCAAGGCATACTGGAACACCAACGAGACATTGTTTACACTGATGATGAACTATGTGGCCATGCAGGTCATCACATACTGCATCATTTTCTGGGAGAATCCAAAGGGATCCAACTCCGTGGGAACCATCAACTCCTCCACAAAGGGGGGATGGCTTCCAAAGCTGTTCGGCCTGGAGTACGGCTGGAACCTGGTAATCGTGCTGGCGCTGACCCTGGCCATCTTCATCTACATGAAGTACAGCAAGCAGGGATATGAGATTGCGGTAGTGGGAGAGAGCGAGAACACGGCCAGGTACGCCGGAATCAATGTGAAGAAGGTAATTATCCGCACCATGGCCCTGTCCGGCGCCATCTGCGGCATTGCAGGCTTCATCATAGTCAGCGGCGCCAGCCATACCATTTCCACCAGCACGGCGGGTGGCAGGGGATTCACGGCCATCATTGTATCCTGGCTCAGCAAGTTCAATGCATTTGCCATGGTCCTGGTGTCGTTTTTCCTGGTATTCATGCAAAAGGGAGCCGGGCAGATTGCCTCCCAGTTTAACCTGAATGAAAATGCCTCTGATGTAATAACAGGCATCATCCTCTTCTTCATCCTGGGCTGTGAATTCTTCATCAACTACAAGGTGGGAATCCGCAGCAAACGGAAAGAAGCAGGGGCAAAATTGTCATAAGGAGGCTGAAATATGGGTTTTTTAGTTATATTTATTCAGAAAGCAATCGGCCAGGGTATCGGCATCCTGTACGGAGCCCTGGGAGAAATCATGACGGAGAAATCAGGCAACCTGAATCTGGGTATTCCCGGCATGATGTATATGGGCGGCATTGCCGGACTGATCGGGGCTTTCCTGTATGAAAACGGGACAGCCAATCCAAACGGTCTGGTGGGGCTTCTGATTTCCTTTGTGTGCGCCTTTGTGTGCGCTGCCCTGGGAGGTCTGGTATACAGTGTACTGACCATCACGCTGCGGGCCAACCAGAACGTGACAGGTCTTGCCCTTACCACCTTTGGAGTTGGCTTCGGCAACTTCTTCGGCGGTTCCCTGGCAAAGCTGGCAGGGGGAGTGGGACAGATTTCTGTGGCAGTGACAGGCGCTGCCTATAAGACTCCTATTCCCGGACTGTCCAAGTTTGGCGTCATCGGACAGATTTTTTTCTCCTACGGATTTCTGACCTATCTGGCAGTTGCCCTGGCCCTGGCCCTGGCGTTTTTCCTGGCTAAAACAAGACGGGGACTGAACCTGAGGGCTGTGGGCGAGAGTCCGGCCACGGCAGATGCGGCCGGCATCAATGTAACGGCCTACAAGTATCTGGCTACTTGCCTGGGAGGAGGCATCAGCGGCCTGGGCGGATTATACTTTGTCATGGAGTACTCCGGCGGTACCTGGACCAACAACGGATTCGGAGACAGAGGCTGGCTTGCAATTGCCCTGGTCATCTTCGCCCTGTGGAAACCGGTTAATGCCATCTGGGGTTCTATCCTGTTTGGCGGTCTGTACATCCTTTACCTGTATATACCTGGCCTGGACAGGGGCGCCCAGGAGATATTCAAAGCCCTTCCCTACGTGGTCACCATTGTGGTCCTGGTTATAACCAGCCTGAGAAAGAAGAGAGAATACCAGCCGCCCCAGAGCCTGGGACTTCCGTATTTCAGGGAAGAACGGTAGGGATTTGAGAGGCAGATACAAAAGAAACATTGTGTGAGTAAACAAACAGATAAGTGAAAAACAAAAAGGACCCTCCCGCAGGCCGGATAGAATATGAATATCTAACCGGCGCGGGAGGGTCTTTGCGGTCCGGTGTCGCCACCGCGTTTGTATTCAGGACTCTGATGTTTTTCAATGGTTTTCCCTCCGCTATATCTGAAATAAAATGAATACAGGAATTTTATTTTCGTTAAAACAACCATATTGGCACAAGGTTTTTTGTGCAGGTTATACAATGGGTATTGATATCCCGGAATGAATGGAATATACTGGGTCATATATAAAATAAAGACAGTATTCAGGAAAAGAGGCGTTTGCTTTGTTGTTTGAAAAACAGATATATGATTACCTGCGGGGGATGGTTTCCATTCCCAGCGTGTCCAACACCCCACAGGAGAAGGAGGTTTCAGACTATATCGCAGGATGTCTGGAACGCCAGCCCTATTTTGCGAAACACCCGTCCCTCTGCGGGCAGTGCGCTCTGGAGGGCGACAGTCTGGGACGGACCGTTGTGTACGGCCTTGTGAGAGGGAAGGGAGCCGGGACGGTTGTGCTTACCGGTCATTACGACGTGGTGGATACGGACGAGTATGGAAGGTTCCGCGCCCTGGCATATGATATGGAGGCATGGAAGCATATCCGCGGGGAGGAACTGGAGGCGCTTAAGTCCATGCTGCCCCAGGAGGCCAGGGATGATTTGGCGTCAGGGGAGTGGCTGTTCGGCCGGGGAGTGAACGACATGAAAGGCGGGCTTTCCATTGGCCTTGCCATCATGGACTGGTTTGGGCAGAAGGTGCTGGAATATCCTGAGACAACCGGAAACCTGCTCTTTGCGGCGGTGGCGGACGAGGAGGCATATTCTGCGGGGATGAGGGGAGCTGTTTCCCTGTTTACAGGGCTGCGGCAGGAATATGGGCTTACATATGACTGTCTTGTGGATTTGGAGCCCAGCTTTAATGAGGGCGGCAAGCAGCAGGTCTATATAGGGTCTGTGGGTAAAACCATGCCGGCTGTTCTTGTACAGGGCGCCAAGGCGCATGTGGTGGAATGCTTTCACGGACTGAATTCCATCGGCGTGCTGGCGGAGATGTTTATGGCCACGGAATTGGCGCCTGAATTTTCCGAGACCTTTGAGGGAGAGCATTGTCCTCCTCCCACCTGGTTTAATCTGCGGGACCGCAAGTACGGATATGATGTGTCTGTCCCCCTGCGGGCAGCCGGATATATGAGTATGCTGGGATTTTCAAAGACCACCAGCCAGGTCATGGAACGGCTGAAGGAAATGGGCCGGCGGTCCTTTGCGTCCTATATGAAGCGGATGGAGAGCCAGGAAGCCCTGGTCAGGTCGGGAAATATCCTGCCCAAGGTGGACTTGGAACACTGCGTTCTGGAGTACGGGGAGCTGGCAGAGATATGCCGGAAGAAAAAAGGATATGGGAAATGGTATCAGGACCTTTACGGAAAAATAGAGTCGGACGTGCGGACAGGTGCCATGAATTATCCCCAGGCTACGCTGGAAATGATGGATGCCATGCTGACGTTTTCGGGTATCACTTCGCCTGTCATGGTTATATCTTTTGCGCCTCCATATTATCCGGCCTTTCACAGCGACAGGCTGGGGGAGACAGATAGGGCGGGACGGACTGGAGGTATACAGGCAGGAGGTATACAGGCAGGAGAGGGTACCCGTCTCTATAACCTGCTGCAAAAGGCGGCGGAGGACACCTGCGGTCTCTGTCTTGGAAAGCGCAATTACTGCTGCGGGATATCGGATTTAAGCTACTGCGGGGGACCGGATCGGGAGGAAATGGCCTCCTATGCGGTCAATGCCCCTCTGTGGGGAACCATGTACCGGATGGACCTGGATGCCATGGCGGATTTCAGGGTCCCCTCCCTTTTATTCGGCCCCATCGGCAAGGATGCGCACCAGATGTCGGAGCGGGTTCACGCCAGGAGTCTGCTGGAAGAGGTTCCAGTAATTTTGCAGCAATTCATCGAACAAATGTTTGCAAATACATAGGCGATGTGCTATACTAGAGGCTGTCAGCGCTGTGTATCAGCGCTATGCAGAAAGAACATTTTACAAGAAGCCAATTAAGATAAAAGACAAGGAGCATGTTCGATGGCAAAGCAGTACATTAAAATCCGCGGGGCGAATGAGCATAATCTGAAGGATATTTCCGTGGATATACCAAGGAATGAGCTGGTGGTCCTTACGGGACTGTCCGGTTCTGGCAAATCATCCCTGGCTTTTGACACCATTTATGCTGAGGGGCAGAGGCGTTATATGGAGTCCCTGTCTTCCTATGCCAGGCAGTTCCTGGGACAGATGGAGAAGCCGGATGTGGAGAGCATAGAGGGTCTGTCTCCGGCCATTTCCATTGACCAGAAGTCCACCAACCGGAATCCCCGTTCCACTGTGGGAACGGTTACGGAAATCTACGACTACATGAGGCTTTTATATGCCAGAATCGGTATACCCCACTGTCCAAAATGCGGAAAGGAGATACACAAACAGACCATTGACCAGATGGTGGACCAGATTATGTCCATGCCTGAACGGACCAAAATCCAGCTGCTGGCCCCTGTGGTCAGAGGGCGCAAGGGCGAGCATGTGAAGGTGCTGGACCAGGCCAGAAAGAGCGGTTATGTGAGGGTCCGCATTGACGGCAATCTCTACGAGCTCTCAGAGGAAATCCGGCTGGAGAAGAACATCAAGCACAACATTGAAATCGTGGTGGACCGTCTGATTGTAAAGGAAGGCATTGAAAAAAGGCTTACGGATTCCATAGAGACAGTCATGGCCCTGAGCGGCGGACTGATGATGGTGGATGTGAGCGGCGGTGAGCCGGTGAATTTCAGCCAGAGCTTTTCCTGTCCTGACTGTGCAGTCAGCATTGACGAGGTGGAGCCAAGGAGCTTTTCCTTCAACAATCCCTTCGGAGCCTGCCCGGAGTGTTTCGGCCTGGGCTATAAGATGGAATTTGACGAGGACCTGATGATTCCGGATAAGTCCCTGTCTATAGACCAGGGCGCAATCGTGGTCATGGGATGGCAGTCCTGTGCGGATAAGGGCAGCTTTACAAGGGCAATCCTGGAAGCGCTGTCCGAAGCGTATGATTTCAGCCTGGATACGCCCTTCCAGGATTACCCCAAGGAAATCCACGATGTGCTGTTATACGGAACCGGAGGCCGGGAGGTGAAGGTCCGCTATAAGAGCCAGAGGGGCGAGGGCGTCTATGACGTGGCGTTTGAGGGCCTGATTGAGAATGTAAACCGCCGCTACAAGGAGACTTTTTCCGAAACGTCCAAGGCGGAATATGAGACCTATATGCGGATTACACCCTGCCCGGTCTGTAAGGGGCAGAGGCTTAAAAAGGAGTCCCTTGCAGTTACAGTGGGCGGGATGAATATATATGAAGCCACCAACATGTCCATTGTCCGGTTTAAGGAATTCATGGACGGGCTGAAGCTGACTCCCATGCAGGAGACCATAGGCGCCTCTATTTTGAAGGAAATCAGGGCCAGGATATGCTTTCTTATTGACGTGGGACTGGATTATCTTTCCCTGTCCCGGGCCACAGGCACCCTGTCCGGCGGAGAGGCCCAGCGCATCCGCCTGGCCACCCAGATAGGCTCCGGCCTGGTGGGAGTGGCCTATATCCTGGACGAGCCCAGCATCGGACTCCATCAGCGGGATAATGACAAGCTTCTTAAGACGCTGACCCATCTTCGGGATTTGGGCAACAGCGTATTGGTGGTGGAACATGACGAGGACACCATGCGGGCAGCGGACTGCATTGTGGACATCGGACCCGGTGCGGGAGAGCACGGCGGAAAGGTCATTGCCATGGGGACGGCCGAGGAAATCATGAAGAACCCGGATTCCATTACAGGAGCTTACTTAAGCGGGCGCGTGAAGATTCCGGTGCCTGCCGAGAGAAGAAAGCCCACGGGCTGGATTACGGTAAAGGGCGCTGCGGAGAACAATTTAAAGAACATCAACGTGGACATTCCCCTGGGAATCATGACATGTGTGACCGGCGTGTCCGGTTCCGGCAAAAGTTCCCTTGTGAATGAAATCGTTTATAAATCCCTGGCAAGGAAGTTAAACAGGGCCAGAACCATACCGGGCAGGCACAAGAGCATCGAGGGCGTGGAGCAGCTGGATAAGATTATCGACATCGACCAGTCGCCCATCGGACGTACCCCCAGGTCCAACCCGGCTACCTACACAGGCGTGTTCGACCTTATAAGGGACCTGTTCGCCTCCACTCCGGACGCCAAGGCAAAGGGGTACAGCAAGGGAAGGTTCAGCTTTAACGTAAAGGGCGGCCGGTGTGAAGCGTGCAGCGGAGACGGCATCATCAAGATTGAGATGCATTTCCTGCCGGATGTATATGTGCCCTGCGAGGTATGCGGCGGCAAACGGTATAACCGTGAGACCCTGGACGTGAAGTACAAGGGAAAGAGCATCTACGATGTGCTGAACATGACCGTGGAGGAGGCTCTTAAGTTCTTTGAAAATGTACCATCTGTCACCAGGAAGATACAGACCCTGTATGACGTGGGACTGGGATACATCCGGCTGGGACAGCCGTCCACGGAGCTGTCCGGCGGCGAGGCCCAGAGAATCAAGCTGGCCACGGAGCTGTCCAAGAGAGGCACGGGAAAGACCATTTACATCCTGGACGAGCCCACCACCGGACTTCATTTCGCAGACGTCCATAAGCTGATTGATATACTTCACAGGCTGTCGGAGGGAGGCAACACGGTTGTGGTTATTGAGCACAATCTGGATGTAATCAAGACAGCGGATTATATCATCGACATTGGTCCGGAAGGCGGGGACAAGGGCGGAACAGTGATTGCCAAGGGAACACCGGAGGAAGTGGCCCGTTGTCCGGTGTCCTATACGGGAATGTATGTAAAGAAATATCTGAATTGACCACAGTTATGACAGCAGATGCGGCCGGGAGCGGCCGGAGCGCGGCGGGGATGAGGTTATCCCCGCCTTTTTCTAAAAAGACAGGAATCAGGTATAGAGTGGAAAAAGTGTGGACAACCGACGGAATTTACAGGGAAACCAGGGATAAGGCGGCCCGCAGGAAGGCGTAGGGCTGTGCCTGTGTGGAGATGGAATGTGATGCCATAGCGGCTCCGGCTCAGTTCAGGAACCGGTCTATCAGCCGGTCTTTTTACAGCTCGGACAATCTCGAAAATATGATGGATATTGAAAATCCTTTGACATTTGCGCCGGGCCTACGTTATAATGGACAGGTTAAAGAGCAGTGCTAGGAGCGGGGATTGTAATGGATAAGGGAAAAAAAAGAAATCTTTCAGAGGTGGCAGCAGATTATGTGAGGGAGCAGATTCTTCAGGGAAAGCTGGCTCAAAGAGAAAAGCTGGTTGAAAATGATATAGCTGTAACGCTGGGGATGAGCCGGGGACCGGTGCGGGATGCGCTGAAGCAGCTGATGTACGAAGGGTTTCTGGATTATGAGACCAATAAAGGGTACTCTGTCTCCATGCTTTCACCCAAGGACGCCTATGAGATATTCTTTCTGCGGGGCAACCTGGAAAACCTGGCTTTGGAGCGGTGCGGGGGCCGTCTCCTGAGCGACAGCATTTTTCTCATGGAGGACGCGGTGCTGGCCATGAAGGAGGCTGTGGCAGAGGACGACATGGGGAAAATCATCCAGTATGATGAGATATTCCACAGACAGATTTTATTATCAGGCCAGATGGAGCGTCTGACCAGTCTTTGGGAGACATTAAGCCCTTTAAACGGAGCCATGTTCTATACCATCAAGCAAATTAACGGGTATGTGTCTGAAAAACAGGTGGATTTGGACCAGGAAGACATTGCTGCCCAGGCAGGACGGCGGGGAAACAACTATCTGGAGCATAAATGGCTTTTGGAAATCCTGCAGCGGGGGAACCTGGAACAGTCCAGGAGCGCAATCAATACCCACTACATAGCCAACGGTGAGAGAATTTACCGGATTGGAATGAAGATGAAGAACCAGGAACTGTTTTATCATGTGTAATTGCGGATGCAGGGACAAAAAATAAATGCGGACATGGAAAAGCGGAAATGCAGGACGTGAAGACGATTGTATCACGTTCCCGTATTTCCGCTTTTTAAATATATATGTATGTTCCGTTCATACTATCCGTCCAAACAATCCGTTCATATGCTTCCGTTAGGTTTAAGCCTTACGCTTCAGGCATGCCATCTATCTGTCTGCATATATATTCCATATCCTCAGTCCCATATCTCTGGTCGCAGGTAAAGGACAGGACATGGCTGTAAATGTAGTCCGCGTCGCCATGGCCCTCGGTGTCCACCATGGGGCCCTGGGGCCAATAGGTGGTGGTCTTGACGCCTTGTCCGGCCAGATAGGACTGGACCATGTCCCTGTCCTTTGCATACACGGTAAAGTGGCTGGGAACAGCGCCCTCTTTAAGAACTGGGAATATTACGGTAATCTGGGGATGTTCCGGCATATGATCCAGAAGATACTGGTAATTGGCACGGCGTCTTTGTTTCAGCTGCTCAAAGTCATAGTGACGGATGATGTACTCTGAATCCCGGTCGCTTCCATAGGAATCAAAGATGCGGCGCAGCATCATCTCGGCGTCCCAGAAGGTATCATTGAACTTCTGCATGGCCTGGGGGTCGGTAGCCCCTGCCTGAAGAAGCTGCTGTTTGCCTCTCATGGACATACTGCGCATGGAAAGATGGGTTTCATCAGGAGGCAGAACGGGAAGGGAAAAGCCGCCTTTCCTCTTAATAGCGAATCCGCCAGCCGGTACTCCAATCCATTTGCGCATGCTGCCCACCACATAATCGCAGTGAGGGTCAACACCGTCGGCTGAGAAGATGGAGTGGGTCGTATCCTCCACAATGATGATGCCCCGTTCGGAGCACTTCCGTATAAATTCCCTGTCGTAGCTGCAAAAGCCGTAATAGCCGCAGAGATTGACAACGCTGATGCGGTCCAGGACCCTTTCATCAAAAATGGGGGTCAAATCCCTGGATACATCGTAGAATAAAAGTTCATAGCCGGCTTTCAAAAAAGGGGCCAGGACTGTCTCGCAGGTGTAGACAGGCACATAGGCCACTTTTTTTGTGTCGGACAGGCAGATATCCTGGAGCGCATAGTAGTTGGCACATCTGCCGGACATGAAAAAGCGCAGGCTGCCTCCTGGCGGGCATAGATTTTCCAGATAATGGTTTTCAGCTTCGGGCAGTGGTTCATATGTAAAAAATCCGCCAATCTGTTTCAAATTTTCTTACCTCCCAAACATGTGCCGGCTCCAAGACGTGTGCGCCTCAGAGAGACACTTAGATTTAATATACAGACAAGTATATCATAGATTTGAAAAAAAGCACAATAGAAATGTTGACAAAATATTTAATGTGTAAAATTTAAACAATGATTGTTGACAATTTTGATATATTGTTTTATAATTTGAATGAAGCGAGGGAGTTTCAAATCCTAAGGCTTCTTTTTTATTATTTTGGTTTCAAACCCCTGTGGGGGTCGCGAAATATGTATTTTGCTTCGCTGCGTTAATGCAGCAAATATACGAGGATTGGAGAGAGAAAAATGTACAAGTATGTGTTAAAAAGACTGCTTATGCTGATTCCGGTTATTATCGGCGTGACGTTCATTGTGTTTTTCATTCTGAACCTGTCACCGGGCGACCCGGCGGCAATCATCCTGGGTGACCAGGCATCAGCCGAGGCGCTGGCCATGAAGAGGGAGGAGCTGGGACTCAACGACCCTCTGCTGGTCCGTTACGGACATTATATGATTAACATGCTTCACGGCGACCTGGGCACATCCTATAAAAATAACCTGAGCGTATGGTCACAGGTTATGGAGCGGTTTCCTAACACAGCGGTGCTGGCAGTGGCAGGTATTCTGGTGGCCATTCTGATAGGAATTCCAACGGGAATTATTTCCGCCAAGAAACAGTATTCCATGATGGATAATACAGCCATGCTGCTCTCACTGATTGGCGTGGCCATGCCTAACTTCTGGTTCGGCCTGCTGATGGTTATTCTGTTTGCGCTGACCCTGGGCTGGCTGCCTTCACAGGGAATGGGGGAGGGATTCATACCTCTTATCAAGAGCCTGGTCCTTCCGGCGGTGACGCTGGGCACAGGGGCTGCTGCCATGATTACGCGTATGACACGATCATCCATGCTGGAAGTTATCCGTCAGGATTACATAGACACAGCCAGGGCAAAGGGTGTTTCCGATAAGAAAATCACCACCCGCCACATGCTTAAGAATGCCATGATTCCGATTATCACGGCAGTGGGCCTGCAGTTCGGCACCCTTTTAGGAGGCGCCATGCTGACAGAGACTGTATTTTCCTGGCCGGGCCTGGGACGTCTCATGGTGGATTCCATCAAGTCAAAAGATATTCCCATGGTATTGGGGTCTGTTATCTTTCTGGCAATCATGTTTACCGTGGTCAACCTGGCGGTAGACATCATATACGCCTTTGTGGACCCGAGAATTAAATCACAATACAAGAGAAAGTAGGTGCAGTTCATGGGAAAGAAACATCTGATTGCCGCGGAAGCGGAAGGCGACCAGCGCTCCCTGTGGGGCGAGGCATGGCGCAGATTCAAAAAGAACCGGCTGGCCATGATTGGCATGTATTTTATCCTGGCACTGGTCATCATAGCAATAGCAACCATTATCATTGACGCGGTTACCGGCAAATCCATTTACCTGAATTACGTGGTAAAGCAGGATCTGAGGGGACGTCTGCAGGGACCAAGCCTGGCTCACCCCTTTGGGCTGGATGAGTTCGGCAGGGACATGCTGCTGCGTATGCTGTGGGCGGTCCGTTACTCCCTGTTTATGGGAACCGTGGCCATCGTTATTTCATGCATCTTCGGCGGCCTCCTGGGAGCCTTCGCCGGATATTACGGCAAGACCGCTGACAATATTATCATGAGAATCATGGATATTCTTCTGGCGATCCCGTCCATGCTTTTGGCTATCGCCATTGTGGCGGCCCTGGGGACCAGCATCACCAATGTGCTGATTGCCATTGCCATCTCCTATGTGCCCACCTTTGCCAGAACGGTCCGGGCATCGGTGCTTACGGTGAAGGACCAGGAGTTTATTGAAGCGGCCCGCTCTATTGGGTGCAGCGACTGGCGCATCATCATCAAGTACGTGATTCCCAATTCCATGGCGCCCATTATCGTGCAGGTGACCCTGGGAATCGCAGGAGCCATCCTTTCCATCGCAGGACTTTCCTTCCTGGGCCTCGGCATCCAGCCGCCCACCCCTGAGTGGGGCGCAATGCTGTCCAATGCCCGAAGCTATATCCGCGACGCATGGCATGTCACCATCATCCCGGGCATGGGAATCATGCTCACCATCCTGGCCCTTAACCTGGTGGGAGACGGACTGAGAGATGCCCTTGACCCGCGTTTGAAGAGCTGACGGATGAACACTAAGAAAGGACGAGTATGACATGGCAGATAAACCATTATTGGAAGTAAAAGATCTGGTCATCCACTATGAAACGGATGACGGAGTGGTAAAGGCGCTAAACGGCGTCAATATACATATCGGCGTGGGAGAGACCCTTGGACTGGTGGGAGAGACCGGTGCGGGAAAGACCACGCTGGCAAAAGGAATTATGAGGCTGATTCCCAATCCTCCGGGCAAGATTCTGGGCGGAGAGGTGATTTTTGAGGGACAGGACCTGCTGAAGCTTTCCACCAATGGAATGGAGGCCATTCGCGGCAGGGACATTTCCATGATATTCCAGGACCCTATGACCTCCCTGAACCCGGTGCTCACGGTAGGCGAGCAGATCATGGAGGTAATTGAGAACCACAACACCAGCCTGTCCAGGCAGGAGGCCAGAAAGTGGGCTGAAAACATGCTGGAAAGGGTGGGAATCCCGGCAGAGCGTTTTGGAGAGTATCCCCACCAGTTTTCAGGCGGTATGAAGCAGAGGGTGGTCATTGCAATTGCTCTGGCCTGCAACCCCAAGCTGCTCATCGCGGATGAGCCCACCACGGCTCTGGACGTTACCATACAGGCCCAGGTGCTGGAAATGATATACAAGCTTAAATCTGAAAATAACACATCCATGATCCTCATTACCCACGACCTGGGAGTGGTTGCCCAGAACTGTGATTATGTGGCAATCATCTATGCGGGGGAAGTGGTGGAATACGGAACCCTGCGGGAAATATACAAGGACACGAAACACCCGTACACAGAGGGACTCTTTGGTTCCATTCCCAGCCTGACAAGCGATGTGAAGCGGCTTCAGGCCATTGACGGCATGATGCCCGACCCCACCAAGCTGCCTGAGGGCTGCGTTTTCTGCGAGAGATGCAAGTATGCGGTTCCTGAATGTTCCAAGAACCATCCGGGGATGGTGACTGTAGGCGGAACCCACCAGGTCCGCTGCATCCGCTACCGCTAAGAAAAGGAGATTGACATATGCAGGAACAGAAAACAGAGATATTACGTGTGGAACATCTGAAAAAATATTTTACAACCCCCAAGGGCACGCTCCACGCGGTGGACGATGTAAACTTTTCCATCCGTACCGGGGAGACACTGGGAGTGGTGGGGGAGTCCGGATGCGGAAAATCCACCATGGGAAGGGCTATCCTGAGGCTTCACGAACCCACAAGCGGCAAGGTTTATTTTGAGGGCAAGGATATCCTGGGCTACAACAAGAAGCAGCTCAAGGATTTGAGGAAGGATATGCAGATTATATTCCAGGACCCCTTTGCCTCCCTGAATCCCAGGATGACGGTCAGCGAGGCAATCATCGAACCGCTGCTGGTGCAGGGGATTTACAAGCCCAATGAAAAGGCCGCCATCACCCAGCAGGTGGAGAAGATCATGAACCTGGTGGGACTGGCCAAGCGTCTGGTAAACACATATCCCCATGAGCTGGACGGCGGCAGGCGCCAGAGAATCGGAATCGCCAGGGCGCTGGCGGTCAATCCCAAGTTCATTGTATGTGACGAGCCTGTATCGGCCCTGGATGTATCCATCCAGGCCCAGATCCTTAACCTGATGCAGGATCTGCAGGAGGAGCTGAACCTTACCTATATGTTTATTACACACGATTTGTCGGTGGTAAGGCATTTTTCCAATGACATCGCGGGAATGTAACTGGGACAGATGGTGGAGTCAGCACCGGCCAAGGCACTGTTTAAGAATCCCATGCATCCGTACACAAAGGCGCTGCTGTCAGCCATACCGGTTCCCGATCCGGACTTTAAGATGGAGCGCATTCCGCTAAAGGGCGAGCTCACATCGCCTATTAACCCGGAGCCGGGATGCAGGTTCGCAAAGCGCTGTCCTTATGCAACGGAAGGCTGCACCAGCAATGAAATGACCTTAAAGGAAATGGAGCCGGGGCACTTTGTAAGCTGCCGTATGGTTCAGGAGCAGGGTTAAATTCCGGAGAAATCCAGGGCAGAAGCCTGTGGTCCGGTATTTATAGAGAGCAATATTGACAGAGAGAAATGTAAGAAAGAGAGGAGCTAGTATGAGAAAAACATGGAAGAAAGTCATTGCATTATCCTTAGTGGCGGCAATGGCAGTAAGTGCAGCCGGCTGTTCCAAGTCCGGACAGACCTCCACGGAAGGCGGCAGCGCTCAGACAGAGGCAGGTTCCAAGGGAGCAGAGGCAGGAGGAAGCACCGGTGGTTCAGGGGAGTACAAGGATACGCTGGTATGGGCGCAGGGAGCGGATGTTACATCCTTAGACCCCCATCAGGGCAAGGAGACACCGGCTGTAGAGGTTACGGACCAGATCTTCGACACGCTGACTGTTGTTGACGCTGCGACTGGAGAGCTGCAGCCCCAGATTGCAGAGAGCTGGGACCAGAATTCCGACACATCCTACACATTCCACATCCGCCAGGGCGTGAAATTCCACGACGGTTCTGAGGTGAAGGCAGAGGATGTAAAGTTCTCCCTGGACAGGGCCATTAATTCCGCCGCGGTTTCCTATATTGTTGACTTTATCGACAAGGTGGACGTGGTAGACGATTATACAGTTAACGTAGAGCTGAAGGCGCCTTATGCACCGGCTCTGAGAAACCTTTCCGTACCATTTGCAGCCATTGTTCCAAAGGCAGTGGTGGAAGCGGACGAGGAAGCCTTCAAGCTTCATCCAATCGGTACCGGCCCATATAAGTTTGTAGAGTGGAAGCAGGGCGATTCCGTTACCCTGGAGCGCTTTGACGATTACTATGCAGGACCGGCAGAGACACAGAAGCTGGTTATGAAGGTTATCCCTGAGGCATCCCAGAGAACCATCGCCCTGGAGACAGGAGAAGTGGACCTGGCTTACGACCTGCTTCCAAACGACCTGGAGAAGGTAAGGAGCAATTCCGACCTCCAGCTGTTTGAGGCTCCGTCCCTGACCTGCTACTACATTTCCATGAACATGAACAAGGCGCCATATGATGACCAGAAGGTAAGAGATGCCGTTAACTACGCCATTGACCGCCAGCTGATTATCGACACCATTGCCAGCGGCTCCGGAGAGCCGGCTGACGCCATCATTGCACCGGCTGTATTCGGATACTTCAGCCCGGGCGCTTATGAGTATGACCCTGAGAAGGCAAAATCCCTTCTGGCCGAGGCCGGATATCCAAATGGATTCGAGACCAGCATCTGGGTAAATGACAACCAGACACGTGTAGAGGTATGCCAGGCTGTACAGGCCATGCTTCAGGATGTGGGAATCACCTGCAACATCGAGGTAATGGAATTCGGCAGCTTTATTTCCAGGACTTCCGCAGGGGAGCATGACATGGGATACTTTGGCTGGGTGACCTCCACCACAGACGCAGATTACACCTACTATTCACTGGAACACTCCTCACAGCAGGGAGCAGCCGGAAACCGCAGCTTCATCGCAGATCCTGAGGTAGACAAGCTCATTGAGACAGGAAGGACCAGCGCAGACGAGTCCGTGAGACTGAAAGCATATGAGGATCTGGCTGTGAAGTTAAAAGAAGTGAACAACAACGCACCTATCTACTACAGCACCATCACCGCAGGCGCCAATGCCAAGGTGGAAGGTTTCGTGATGGATCCAATCGGCTACCACAAGCTGGAGCATGTAAAGGTTGCAAAATAAGAGAAGTAAAAGGAGAGATGCATCATGAGATTATCAAAGATTACATGGCCAACAGCGGAACGGTATTTTAAGGAAAATGACATGGTCATTCTTCCAATCGGCAGTACGGAGTGCCATGGACGCCATATGCCGCTGGGAACCGACACCCTGATACCTGACAAAATCCTGGATCTGATTGAGGAGAAAAATGACAACATCCTCATCGCGCCCATGATTCCCTACGGAGCATGCCAGTCACTGGCTGATTATCCGGGAACCATCAACATTGATTCCGACGTACTGTACCAGTATGTATACCAGATTGTGGACGGGCTGTACAAGCACGGCGCGCGGAAAATTCTGGTGCTCAACGGACACGGAGGGAATATCAAGACCATCGAGCGCATCGGCCTGGAATTTGACAAGAAGGGCGCCATGGTCGTGATGCTGAACTGGTGGCTGATGGCCTGGGATATGAAGCCTGAGTGGAAGGGCGGACACGGCGGCGGCGAGGAGACAGCTGGCATCATGGCAGTTGACCCCTCACTGGTAGATATGAGCAAGATTGACCTCCCTCTGGAAATGACCAATCTCACCGAAAACCTGGTGGCTACCGGCTTCCGTACCGTGCGCTTCAAGGGTGTTGAGATTGAAATTCTCAGGAACACGCCAAAGGTGACAGACAATGGATGGATTGGACCGGATCATCCAAACACCGCCACCGTGGAGTGGGGCCAGGAGATGGTACAGACCACAGCCGACTATATTCTGGATTTGATTGAGGAGCTTAAGAAGGTTTCACTGTAAGGCTTTTCCTGCGGAGGCAGGGGAGGTTGGGCAGAGATAGGTGAGGCGGAAATAAGTGAGGCAGATTAAGTAAGGCAGAAATAAGTAAGGCGGATTAAGTAAGGCAGAAATAAACAGAGCAGAATAAGTAAGGCAGAAATAAGTAAGGCAGAAATAAATAGAGTAGAAATCAATAAAGCAGAAATAAGTTTAGAAGAAATAAGTTAAGCAGATGCAGTGCCGCAGGCATGGTATGGCAGGAGCGGTACCATGTGATGCGGCACTTTGCGTCTCATACCTGGAGGAAATCATGGCAAACATAAAAGAAATCGAAGCGTTGACCAATGCCTTTGGTCCCAGTGGATTTGAGGACGAGGTCATCCGGGAAGTAAAGAACTGGTGCGGGGGTTTGGACGTGGCAAATGATGCTATGTACAATGTTTACGCCACCATGAAGAAGAAAAAGGCCGGGCGCCCCGTGCTCATGCTGGACGCCCATCTGGACGAGTGCGGATTCATGGTACAGTCCATACTGGAAAACGGACTTTTAAGTATTCTGATGCTGGGAGGATTCCATCTCACCAGCCTGCCCGCCCACTCTGTCATCGTAAGGACAAGGGACGGGAAAAAGCACAGGGGAATCACCACATCCAAACCAGTTCATTTTCTGACAGCGGCTCAGAAAAACGACAACTCCCTGGCAATCGAGGATATCCTGGTGGATGTGGGTGCCAGCAGCCGGGAGGAAGTGACGGAGGTCTATGGAATCCGCCCGGGCGACCCTATTATGCCGGATGTAAGCTTTGAGTATCATAAGGAAAATGGAATTCTGTACGGCAAGGCTTTTGACAACCGTCTGGGCTGTGTGAGCATTATTGACACCATGCAGGCGCTTCGGGATGAGGCGGACCAGCTGGCAGTGGAAGTGGTAGGCGCATTTGCGGCCCAGGAGGAAGTGGGTACCAGGGGGGCCACGGTGACGGCACAGCAGGTTCAGCCTGATTTGGCCATTGTGTTTGAGGGATCACCGGCGGATGATTTCTATTTCCGTGCCGGTATTGCCCAGGGATGCTTAAGGAGCGGTGTGCAGATTCGCCACATGGACAACAGCTACATTTCCAACGTGGAATTCATACGTTTTGCCCAGGAGACAGGAGATAAGCTTGGAATCAAGTACCAGGATGCGGTGCGCCGGGGCGGCAGCACAAATGCCGGAAAAATCAGCCTCACGGGAAAGGCGGTCCCGGTACTGGTGTTAGGCATTCCGTCCAGGTATGTACACAGCCACTATAATTTCTGCGCGGAAGAAGACGTGGACGCCACTGTCAGAATGGCCGTGGAGGTAATACGCGGACTGGATGAGGAGAGGATTGCGAGGATTCTGCGGAAGGAAGTTATCTGATTAAAGGGTTTGCGGCAGAGCAGAAGATGGGGCGGAGCAGAAGATGAGGCAGTGCGGAAGATGGGGCGGAGGATGGGAGTCTGTTAAAAAGCTCCGATAAAGAGTTCCGGCAAAAAATCTCAGCAAAAAATCATAATATAAATACTCGTCAAATAGCCAGCAAAAAATTCTGAAAAAAGTGTCGAAATAGCTTGATATTTGTCGTTCTCTGCTTTATAATATATTTATACGAAAGATAAAAAAGAGATTGTACTATTCTGTACAATCTCTTTCAATTTTATAGGGAATAAATATTTTTCGGTAAATTGGGTCAAGGTATATAATAAGGGCGGGTTTGGAAATGGTTTGTATCGGGTTAGACCTTTGGCACTGGCAGCAGCGGAAGCAGGCAGGTTACGCACAGCTTTCATCAGACAGGCTGCTTTGGGGTGTCGGATACAGGGTATTTTCAAACCCGTTCTGGGATACAGTTTTACTATAATAGTTTTGGTGGGAAAATCCGTAAAATAATGGAGGAACGAATCTCATGAACAGAGAGATGATTATTGTATTGGACTTTGGCGGCCAGTACAACCAGCTGATTGCACGCCGTGTCCGCGAATGCAGCGTATACTGTGAAGTGCATCCTTATGATTTGAGCCTGGAGAAAATCAAGGAAATGAATCCAAAGGGAATCATTTTCACAGGCGGACCTGACGTTGTGTTTGAAGACGGGGCACCCCGCTGCTCAAAGGAGATATTTGAGCTGGGAATACCGGTTCTTGGAATCTGCTACGGTGCCCAGCTTATGAGCTACCTGCTGGACGGCGTTGTAAAGAAGGCTGTGGTCAGCGAATACGGACACACAGAAGTGAATGTGGATACTTCCTCCAAGCTGTTTGAGGGCGTTTCTTCTAAGACCGTATGCTGGATGAGCCACGGCGTGTACATTGCAGAGGTGCCGGCGGGCTTCCGCATCACTGCACATACAGACTCCTGCCCGGTAGCCGGCATGGAGTGTCCGGAGAAGAATTTTTATGCGGTGCAGTTCCATCCTGAGGTGGTTCACACCAAGGAAGGCACCAGAATGCTCTCCAATTTTGTATATAATGTCTGCGGATGCTCCGGCGACTGGAAGATGGATTCCTTTGTGGATACCACCATCAAGGCTCTGAGGGAGAAGATTGGCAACGGTAAGGTGTTGTGCGCTCTGTCCGGCGGTGTGGATTCCTCTGTGGCTGCCGTCATGCTGTCCAAGGCTATTGGCAAACAGCTTACCTGCGTGTTTGTGGACCACGGTCTGCTGCGCAAGAATGAGGGAGACGAGGTAGAGGCTGTATTTGGACCTGAAGGTGCGTATGACCTGAACTTCATCCGTGTCAATGCCCAGGAACGTTTCTACGCCAGGCTGAAGGGCGTGGAAGAGCCTGAGGCAAAGCGTAAAATCATCGGCGAGGAGTTCATCCGTGTATTCGAGGAAGAGGCAAAGAAGATTGGCGCAGTGGATTACCTGGTACAGGGAACCATTTATCCGGACGTAGTAGAAAGTGGTCTCGGCGGTGAATCCGCAGTGATTAAGTCTCACCATAACGTAGGAGGACTCCCGGATTACGTAGATTTCAAAGAAATTATTGAGCCGCTTCGTGATTTGTTCAAGGATGAAGTAAGAAAAGCAGGTCTGGAGCTCGGACTTCCGGAGCGTCTGGTGTTCAGACAGCCATTCCCGGGACCTGGTCTGGGCGTCAGGATTATCGGTGAGGTGACAGCTGATAAGGTCCGCATTGTACAGGACGCTGATGCGATTTACAGGGAAGAGATTGCAAAGGCCGGGGTGGACAAGAATCTGGGCCAGTATTTTGCAGCTCTGACTAATATGCGATCTGTTGGCTGCATGGGCGATGAGAGAACCTATGATTATGCTGTTGCCCTGAGGGCCGTGCTTACATCTGATTTCATGACCGCGGAGTCAGCTCAGATTCCCTGGGAAGTGCTGGGGAAGGTCACCAGCCGGATTGTGAATGAGGTTAAGGGGGTTAACCGGGTGCTGTATGATTGCACGGGGAAGCCGCCGGCTACGATTGAGTTTGAATAATATTCGTGACTGAAAAAGTCCAGTAAAATCAATTGTTGCAAACAAATTTGTTTAGTACATGGCAACGATTTGGCAACACTTTTTCACTACTCACAGAATAATTTTATCTTAATATCATATCATATAGAAAAACCTTACTGATTTTCAGCACGAAAACTGAATATCGGTAAGGTTTTTTTGATGTCTATTTTTTCTTTCTGGATTTTTTCTTTTCTTCTTTTTCTATCTGTTCTGCACTGTTCTTTACAAAATCAAAAAAATCCTGCGAGGGAACTTTTGCCCATATCTGAGTGGTGTCTAAATTCGGATATTTGTATCGCCATTCATCATACTGCTCTTTGGTAATTTCTCCTCTTTCCAGTTTGGCAGCTTCCAGTTGCCATGCGTGGAACATTTTATACATAGAGGTGTAGGTGGAGTAGTCAGATTTATCAAGATACAGACAAGGTTCTCCGTCAACTTCCTTGATTTTCAGTCCGTACATATCTTCCAGAGCAAAGAAAGTGTGCATCAGACCGATGTAGCTGTCTATGTTGGGTACGTTGATTGCATGGGTGTCCACATCAAAGAGGTGTGCCATCTCTTTGACAAGGTCAGCCTTTGGGATTCTGGCTTCGGATTCATACTGTGCGATTCGCACGTCTGATGTTCTGCCGAGAAAACCGAGGACTTCCCCAAGCTGCTTCTGTGTCATGCCTTTTCTGTTACGGAAAAATTTAATTCGTTGCCCGATTGCCATTGTGCGAGCCTCCTTTATGTGTGATGGCTGTTGCCATACTTATCAATCTGGCAGAAAGTAAAACATATCTGCTTAGTTAGAGTGTAGCACAAGCGATTGCGAATAGCAAGAATAAACTAAACAAAAAAATTTAATATTTATTTCAAAACCACTTGACTTAAACAAAATGATTTAGTATTATAAGAAACACAAAGACTAAACAAATATAGTTAAGAAAAAACTGAATGACCATCTGAACCACTACCAGACGGAAGAGTACGCCAAGACCGAAAGTGAGCGTATGAAGGTCTGGAAAAACGACAAAGTACCACGCAAGGCAACTTGTCAGGAAACGGGGAGGGAGAATGGCAAACAAAAAAATAAGCAAATGGGAGGAATTGTATGACAGAAAAAACTTTTATGAGTGTTGATGAAGTAGCGCAGGAAATGGGTGTATCAAAATCATATGCCTACAAGATAGTGAAGCAGTTAAATGCGGAATTAACACAGTTGGGTTATCTGACAGTGGCAGGCAGAGTAAATACAACATATTTTCGCAAGAAAGTATGTTACAGCGAGTAGGAAAGGAGTGATTGAATGGCTGTTTATAAAGACAATGCCAGTGGAACATGGCGAGTGGTGTTCCGCTTTACGAATTGGAAGGGAGAACGCAAGCAGACGCAGAAGCGTGGATTTCAGACCAAGAGAGAAGCACAGATGTGGGAACGGGAGCAGTTGTTAAAGCAGGAAAGCAAGTTGGATATGACTTTCGGCAGCTTTTTTGAAATCTATGAGGAGGACAAGAAGAAACGAGTAAAAGAAAACACATGGGAGTCCAAAAGCCATATTATTCGCACCAAGATACTTCCGTACTTTGAAAATCGGAAGATAGGGGAAATTGAAGCGAAAGATGTGATTGCATGGCAGAATGAGCTTCTGGCGTACAGGGACGAAAAAGGAGAGGGATATGCTCCGACGTATCTGAAAACGATTCACAGCCAGTTGAGTGCCATTTTTAATCATGCAGTAAGGTTTTACCATCTTCCTTACAATCCGGCACAGAAAGCTGGCACCTGCGGTTCAGAGAAACACAAGGAAATGCTGTTCTGGACGAAAGAGGAATATCTGAAATTTGCAGATGAAATGATGGATAAGCCACAGTCCTATTATGCTTTTGAAATGCTTTACTGGTGTGGAATCCGTATGGGCGAGTTGCTTGCACTGACACCTGCTGATTTTGATTTTGAAAAGAAAACACTCACCATCAATAAATCTTATCAGAGATTAAAAGGCAAAGATGTGATTACAAGTCCTAAAACAGTGAAAAGCAATCGAATCATCAAAATGCCACAGTTTCTCTGTGAGGAAATGCAGGAATATATCGGTATGCTTTACGATGTGAGGGAGAATGAACGGATTTTTCAGATTACGAAATCCTATCTCCATCACGAAATGGACAGAGGGGCAAAAGCTGCCGGAGTAAAACGTATCAGGATACACGATTTAAGACATTCGGCAATCTCATTAATGATAGAGATGGGATTTTCAGCATTGGCGATTGCCGAGCGTGTAGGACATGAAAGTATTGACATCACTTATCGCTACGCACATCTGTTTCCAACGAAGCAGACGGAAATGGCGGATAAGCTGGAAATTGAACGAATGGGAAAGGAGCAGACAAATGGATAGGAATTTAGATTGCAAAGGCAGATGGAGAAGTAAGACCGTAGCCTTTCGGGTATCGCCAGAAGAAAGCAAGCAGATTGACGAGTGCGTAAAACTTTCGGGACTTACCAAGCAGGACTATATTACAAGGCGGCTTCTGTGCAGGGAGATTGTGGTGCAGGGCAATCCGAGGGTATATAAGGCACTCCGTAACCAGATGGCAGAGATTTATGAGGAATTGAAGCGTTTGGAGCGTTGCAGTGAGGAAAATGAGGAACTGCTTTACACGCTGGAACTGGTGGCAGAAACACTGAATGGATTAAAGGGGGAAAATGAATGACAACAAAAGAAAAAGCGACTGTTTCAAGCTCATCTGTTGCAGCAGATGTGAAACAGCCACTATGTAAAAATACAAGTGAAATTATAGCAGATTTGCCCGAAAAGGGCAATCTGCAAGCCACAAATAGCGAGGATTTACAGACGATTTCCATGATGGAAGTATATGATACTGCCGATCCTCCGAAGCTGGCTGTTGTGGACGGGCGTCGCTACAATGGCTCGTATTTATTTGTAGG
>OJJA01000383.1_pt1 | contig 19181 bp, 18 predicted proteins | sample 1596031 | NCBI WGS metagenome assembly OJJA01 (sample SAMEA4350132, study PRJEB24818) | metagenome | biome: human; feature: gut; material: faeces | place: Denmark | collected 2013-09
AAGATCAAAGTAATCTAAAGTGCCTTCAGGAAGAAGAAGGCGATAACCGTTTAACTCCATAAGCTATGAATTTGGAGACAAAGATAACAATTTATAAATTTACCCCTCAGCTTTTTACATTGACCCCCGGGGGATGTAGAGGCATTATTGACTTTTGTCGGGCTTCAACGGAAAGAGAAAGTTTTAAAATCAAAAAATATAAATCAATAGCTCATGGAAGGTATTATAATGAAAGACAACAAACAGGTTGTTGCTTTTTTCAAGGCATTGGACAGTATGCTTGTGAAAATGAACAAGATCGTAGATAATAGCCGTCCTCCATTGAATGGAGAGCGATATATTACAGATAAGGAGTTAGCCCAATGACTAAAAATTAGCAGAAGAACTTTGCAAGAGTATCGTAACAATGGAATACTTCCTTATTATCAGTTAGGGGGGAAGATCTTGTATAAAGAATCAGATGTGGAAAAGTTATTGGAAGATAATTATTGTAAGGCTTTTCAAGAGTAGATTCTCTATCCGGTCTGAAATATTATCAAAGGTGTTATGTATAATATTCATCTGATTATAAGAGTGCTATGTTCAATTAGTGGCTCACAAATTAGCATATCAAATAGAAATTTCGTAACTTTGTAACATGATAGAAGGATGAATACCACTGTAAAATGCAGCAGGTAATACAGAGTGAAATCGGAGGACTTCACAAACCCGATATCTTAGAAAGGTTGATAATCAAATGGTTACAGAAGCATAATATAAAGTGTTCGAGCCCCAAGCGGATCACCAAGTAAGAGGAATGAAGTTAATACTTTGTTCCTCTTTTTTTTGTGCCTAAAAGCCTTAATTACCTGTAAGTTATGGCTAATAACACCTATTCAACACCTGTAATTAATAACTTCGATGCTATCAAAGGTGATACTAATTCACCCGATACGTTAAGCACCGAAATTAAGCACGGAATCCAATCACCACTTTTAAGGGGTCAGCGGATTTTCCGGGTTGGCAAGCTTTCTTTTAAGCGTATAGCCTAGCCAGTCTGAACATGAAGAACTTCAGATCAGCCACCCCTTTTAACTGGCTTCGAAAAGCTTTGATTTTAGCATTGAACGACTCCGCTGAAGCATTTGTCAATCGTTCTTCAAAATAATTTATGATGGTCGTACTATGGTTTGAAAAGGTATGGATCAGTTTGAAAACTTGGGGGAATCTTTTCTTTTTTGTAGAGAACACGGTTGAACTTTTAAAAAAGAATTATATTTGTACTATTCATTACTGAAACTATGGCGAAGAATAATTTACTAAGTGAGCAACTTGCTTATATTGGTGTCAGTTGTACCCCTACTCATCTGCATTTGTGCAGTTATAATGCTGAAAGTATTTGTATGAAGGATGGGAAAGATATAGATAGTTTAATCCCTTATTTGAATAAGAATGCTATAAACTGGATACAAATTCATGGCTTTCAGAATACGGAGGTCATACAGCATGTCTGTCAGAATTTTAATGTCGACTTTTTGACGATACAAGATATTTTGAACTCCGATCATCAGACCAAGATAGAACAGCATGATACATATAATGTAGTGATTTTGAAGTTACTTTTTTCTAATGATGATGGCTATGTACCACAACAAATAGCCATTGTGCAAGGTGGAAATTATCTGTTGACCTTTATGGAGAAGGAAACAGACTTTCTGAATGATATAAATACGGCATTGGAAAAGAATGTGTTGAAAATACGTAACCGGCAGTCTGATTTCCTGCTCAGTGTTATTCTAAACAGTGTGATGGCCAGCTTTATATCCATCATTTCGGAATTGGAAGATGGATTAGAGGATTTAGAAGAGCAATTGCTTTCACCGGAACAGACTGATATGCCTGGTATTGAAAATATACAGCAATACCGCCGTAATTTTCGTGTAATAAAGAAATGTATTTTACCATTAAAGGAGGAAATCAGCAAGTTGTTGCATACTACTGATAATGATCTGTTGCACAAAGCAAGCCGTCCTTTCTTTAATGATGTCAATGATCATTTGCAGTTTGTATTGCAAACTTTAGATGGTTGCCGTGACATGATTTCAGCTTTGGTAGATATTTACCTTTCCAATAATGACCGGCGGATGAACAGCATCATGAAACAGTTGACTGTTGTTTCTACTATATTTATTCCGTTGACTTTTCTAGCAGGAATCTGGGGAATGAACTTCAAATGGATGCCTGAACTGGGGTGGCGGTATGGCTATGTATTTGCATGGACATTGATGTTAATACTAGTAGCAGTTATCTACTTCTATTTTAAGCGTAAAAAATGGTATTGATGGGAGAGGATGGATGGGATTTACTTAAATGTGAATCCCATATTCATGTTTTACTTCATTCATTACAAAGGTGCTTTCCAGTGAACCCAAACTGTCAATCGTACCCAAGACATTGAGGATAAATTCCTGATAATACTTCATATTAGGGGAGTGTATTTTAAGCAAATAGTCATAACTGCCTGATATGTTGTAGCACTCTGTTACTTCAGGGATATCCTGAATTATCCGTGTAAATTCCGCAGCAATGTCCCGGTTCAGTCTTCTTAGCTTGACACTGCAAAATACCACGAAGCCTTGGTTTAGTTTCTCTGCGTCCAATACAGCGATATATTTTTTTATATATCCTCCATTTTCCAATCGTTTGAGGCGTTCGAACACCGGAGTGGAGGAAAGGCTTACCCGTGCAGCCAGTTCTTTGGTGGTCAGTCGGGCATTTTCTTGCAAGGTACGTAGTATCTGCAAATCTACTTTGTCAAGTTTCTCTAAAGTACTCATAGAATAATATTCTTTCAAGAGGTTGATATTATTTTCATATCTGTCAATACAAATATATTGCATTTATCTTAGATTCCGGAGAATTTTTCGGGAAATGTAGTACAGGATTATATTCTTTTTTTGCCGGAGAATGCAAGAAAAGGGCAGAATGATTTTATCTCTCAAAAATACTTTTTATCTTTGCAGCCGCTATGACAAAGTATATATATCTTTTTTATATCTTGTTAAGTGTATGTCTGTTGGCGGGCTTTGGTTCCGTATTTGGTAGCGGACAGGAGCACGATGTAGTTCGTACAGTTGGTTTGGAAAACAGTGCGGTGGCGCTGTGCAACATATCTGAAAGCAATAACGGGCAGGAAAAAAAAGAGATAAATAATGAAAGCTACCATTTTTATAAAGTCGGTATCGGCGGTGCAGCTACCTCTTTTTCTTTTCGCACCTTGTGCTCTTCTAAAATTCTGCGAACTCATTCCTCTGCTTCCGTCATAGCCAAGTTGGCCAGATTCTTGAAAGTACTTCTTCCTGAAGAAAAGCAAATTTCTTTTTCACCTATTCTTTATTTTACTCAATATTCCAGTGAATACTATATTTATCAGTTGAGGCGTATTCTTATTTAGCTTATTTTTCTTCTCGGCAAGGGCTGTTTTTTATATCTTACATTTTTTTGTTTTTATATTTTCATAATGGGAACTGGGGTGGATGCTTGTTCCTTTTATGAATGGTGTTATATGTTAATGTATTAATAACTAATGTATAATGGAATTTTTATTGGACTTTATACTTCACATTGACCAATATATGATAGATATTGTTCAAGAATATCATACTTGGGCTTATGTCATACTGTTTATAATCATTTTTTGCGAAACGGGATTGGTTGTCACTCCATTCCTCCCCGGAGATTCTTTGCTTTTTGTCGCGGGAGCTATTTCGGCTTTGCCCGATATGCCTTTGGAGGTTAATATTCTCGCTTTGGTTTTATTTATTTCGGCTGTGCTGGGCGATTCCTGTAATTATATGATAGGACACTTTTTTGGACGTAAACTTTTCAATAATCCCGATTCCCGTATATTTAAGCAAAGTCATTTGGAAAAGACACATGAATTTTATAAAAAATACGGAGGAAAGACCATCATTCTTGCCCGTTTTGTACCTATAGTCCGTACATTCGCTCCTTTTGTAGCAGGTATGGGCAAAATGCATTATTATTATTTTATGGTGTATAATCTGATAGGGGGAGCTTTGTGGGTTGGTATTTTCTGTTATGCCGGTTATTTTTTCGGTGATCTTCCATTTGTACAGAAAAATCTGAAATTGCTGATTGTGGCTATTATTGTCGTTTCTATATTGCCTGCCGTTATAGAAGTAGGCAGGAATAAGTGGAAAACTCGCCATTACTAAAATCAAACATATCAAAAACAATTTATTCAAATTACATTTATGAAAAATTCTTTTTTTAGTCGATTTACACCTCAAGAACCTAAGTTTTTCCCTATGTTGAAACGTTTGTCTGAAATCCTGACCTCATCATCGGATTTATTGGTAGAAAGCATGCAGCATGATAAGCCGGAAGAGAGAGAAGACTATTACAAACGCATCAAAGATATGGAACGTGAAGGTGACAAGCAGACTCATTTAATTTTTGACGAATTGGGAAAAACTTTCATAACCCCTTTTGATCGTGAGGATATTCACGATTTGGCATCAACTATGGATGATGTAATAGATGGGATTAACAGTTGCGCCAAACGTATCACGATCTATAATCCCCATCCCATTGCTAATAGTGGAAAAGAGTTGAGTTTGTTGATACAGCAAGCGGCTGTTTATATAAGTAAGGCAATGGACGAATTGGAAATTTTCCGTAAAAAGCCTACTGAATTAAGAACATGTTGTATAAAATTGCATGACATTGAGAATCAAGCGGATGATGTATATGAACTCTTTGTTAAGAAACTATTTGAGGAAGAAAAGGATTGCATAGAACTGATTAAGATCAAGGAGATAATGCATGAATTGGAGAAAACGACCGATGCGGCAGAACGGGTAGGAAAAATCTTGAGAAACCTGATTGTGAAATACGCATAAAAGCAGAAGGTACAATATGGAATTATTAGTGATTATTATTACGTTGGCTTTGATTTTTGACTATATTAACGGATTTCATGATGCAGCCAATTCAATAGCCACCATTGTGTCAACCAAGGTTCTTACTCCGTTCCAAGCGGTGATATGGGCGGCATTTTTTAATTTTGTTGCATTCTTTATTGCTAAATGTATAATCGGAGGGTTCGGAATAGCCAATACTGTATCCAAGACAGTAGTGGAACAGTATATTTCCTTGCCGATTATTCTTTCGGGGGTTATTGCAGCTATTGTCTGGAATCTGTTTACATGGTGGAAGGGGATTCCTTCTTCTTCTTCGCATACGCTGATCGGAGGTTTTGCCGGTGCTGCTATTATGGCTCATGGTTTTGATGCCATTCAGCTCAATATTATTTTGAAGATTGCTGTTTTTATCTTTTTGGCACCATTTATAGGGATGGTTGTTGCTTTTGGATTCACGTTGCTTGTCCTTCACATTTGTCGTCGTGCACATCCGAATACGGCTGAAATGTGGTTTAAGAAATTGCAGCTTGTTTCTTCGGCTTTGTTCAGTATAGGGCATGGACTGAATGATTCCCAGAAGGTAATGGGTATTATTGCTGCTGCCCTGATCGCTGCTCATTCGGAAGGGTTAGGAATGGGAATAAATAGTATCAATGATTTGCCGGATTGGGTGGCATTTTCTTGTTTTACTGCCATTTCTTTAGGAACAATGTCAGGCGGATGGAAGATTGTGAAAACCATGGGAACTAAGATTACCAAAGTAACTCCTTTGGAGGGAGTTGTTGCGGAAACTGCTGGCGCATTTACATTGTATCTGACAGAATATTTGAAAATACCTGTAAGTACAACCCACACCATTACAGGAGCTATTATCGGAGTGGGCGCTACTAAGCGTCTTTCAGCCGTCCGGTGGGGAATAACAAGAAGCCTGATGACGGCTTGGGTGTTGACTATTCCTGTCAGTGGAATATTGGCCGCTGTTATTTACGGAGTGGTTACTCTTTTTTAGGATGACCGGATTGTAGGCTGTTCTAGAAAATAAAGATCTGTCGTGACCGAGGTGACTGGGAAGTTACCTCGGTTTTGTATACATACCCATTTGTAGGTAAAAAGTGGATGAAACTAATAATAAATATAAAATGTTATTGTGAGTTTGTTATTTGTTTCTATTTTTGTAGTGGTCTTACTGAACACAAAAATGAGAGAAAACGCAAAAGGCAGGATTTTTATAGCATGGCTGTTGTTAATGACGCTTATGCCATTTTTCATGGTGAAGACTTTTCACCACCATGAAGAAGATGCCGTTTGCCATTCTGATAGTGGGAATTCTCATGATTCCTCTCATCAGTGTCCCGTGTGCAATTTCACACTTTCACCTTTTACACAAGTTGAAACATTACAACTTCATATTGTTCTTCCGGTTTTTGATTATCAGCCGGAAATAACAGTGGATAAGGTTTGCCAGGTTAAATCTTATCCTTATTATCTGCGTGCGCCTCCCGTTTGCTGATTCACATAGTATCTTTTATTTATTCACAACATCAAATGATTGTAATTTATGCGTATCAGATATGTTTCGGGTACGCTGGGAATGTTTTTTACCTTGTTTTCAAATGCACAGGTAGTTTCTGATACGATTAAAAGTGTGGATTTATCCGAAGTGGTGGTGACTGGATCTTACCGACATGCTCAGGAGAAAAAGACTACCCTGACACTCGAGTTGTTTCAGAAAGATTATTTGAACCGGCATTTTACCGGTAATTTGGTACAGACTTTGAAAAATGTTCCCGGTGTACACTCGATGGATATTGGTGCGGGATTCTCCAAACCTATGATTCGGGGTTTGGGATTCAACCGTATTGCCGTATCCGAAAATGGAATAAAACAAGAGGGGCAACAATGGGGGGCCGACCATGGACTGGAAATTGATGCTTTTAATGTAGACGAGGTACGGATTCTGAAAGGTCCGTCTTCACTGCTCTACGGCAGTGATGCGATGGGAGGTGTCATCGAAATCCTTCCTTTGCTTCCACAAAAAGAGAACCGATTTTTTGGTGAGGCTGCCTTATTGGGAAAATCGGTGAACGGCACTGTGGGCGGTTCACTGATGCTAGGTATTGAGAAGAATGCATGGCTGGTCAGAGTACGTTTTTCAGAACAGCACTATGGAGATTATCGTGTACCGGTCGATACCATTGTATATCTTACCCAGTTGGTGCCTGTTTACGGTCGTAAACTGAAAAACACCGCTGGGTTCGAGCGCAATGTTTCTGTCAAGGGAGATTATAGAAAGAGGTTTTATCAGATGAATATTGCTGTGAGCAATGTTTATCAGAAGATGGGCTTCTTTCCCGGTGCTCATGGCATTCCTGATATTTCCCGTTTGGAGGATGATGAGAACAGCCGTAATATTGAATTGCCTTATAGCAAAGTGAACCATCTTAAAGTAACCACGCATCAACAGTATCTTTGGAATGGGATACAACTTTCAGGTGATTTCGGCTATCAGTTCAATCATCGGGAGGAATGGAGTGCTTTCCATACCCATTATGACACTCAGGTGATGCCTGCAAAGGATCCGGATAGGGAACTGGTGTTCAAACTGCATACATTCAGCTCCTCTTTGAAGCTGCGGTTGTCCAGCTCTTCTTCCTGGGAGCATATGGCAGGGTGGAATATGCAGATACAGAAAAATGCGATTGGCGGATATTCTTTTCTGCTACCGGAATACAAGCGTTTTACTACCGGAGCTTTTTGGCTGACGACTTTCCGATTGGATAATCAGTTGTCTGTAACTGGTGGGATACGTTATGATCGGGGAAGGATTGATATAGCGGCATTCGAAGATCCTTATTTGGTGGAGTATCTGCACAGACAGGGATATGAAGAAGAGGTAATACAGGCATATCGTTGGCGAAGTTATCCGGTGGACAGGGCTTATGGTAATTATTCCTGTTCGGCGGGAGTAGTGTGGACACCCGCTGCCGGTCATCTTCTGAAGATGAATGTGGGACGTAGCTTCCGTTTGCCGGGAGTCAATGAATTAGCATCCAACGGAGTGCATCACGGAACTTTCCGTCATGAAAAAGGGGATGCCACTCTTTCTTCGGAACAAGGATGGCAGATTGATGCTTCCTATACCTTGGCTTATAAAAAAATGGAACTGGTTGTTTCATCTTTTGCCAGTTGGTTTGATAATTATATTTATTTGCGCCCTATGGGAGAATGGTCTGTATTGCCCCATGCTGGACAGATTTATCAATATAGTGGCGCACGTGCTTTGTTCATGGGTGGTGAGATAAATTTCAATATGGATTTTCTACGCCATTTTAATTATCGTTTAGTCGGTGAGTATGTCTATACTTATAATCGTGACGAACATACGGCTTTAAGTTTTTCACCTCCTGTATCCATGCGTAATATTCTGACATGGAATAAAAAGGATTTTCAGTTGTATGCTGAACTTCAAAGTATAGCTTCGCAGAACCGTATAGCGAGGAATGAAGACCGCACACCCGGAGCTTGTTTGATTCATCTGGGTGGAAGTATTCATATACCTATGGCCAAGGCGGATATTGAAATATCTTTGGGCATTCGTAATTTGTCGGATGTGAAATATTACAATCATTTGAGTTTTTATAGGAAAGTGGAAATCCCTGAACCGGGAAGAAGCTTTCAGATTTCGATTAAAGTACCATTTAAACAATTATTAAAATGAAAACAAAATTTTATTTTCTTGTAATCAGCCTTTTGGCTATATGCTCTGTTTGTCTGCCTGCGTGTGATAATGATGAAAAAGGGGATGTAACAAAGCCCGTGATCGATGTGATAGAACCCGAAGAGGGAGCGGTGTTGAAAATTGGTAATGGGAAAGGGGTACATTTTGAAATGAATCTGTCAGATGATGTGATGTTGAGATCGTATAAAATCAATATTCATAATAATTTTGACCACCACGGACATGATTCCCGGGCAGCCGGAGAGAAAAACACAGCTTTTACTTTTGACAAGGTATATGATGTTTCCGGTTTGAAGAATACAAAAGTACATCATCATGATATTGTTATTCCGGCCGATGCTGCTCCCGGAGATTATCATCTGATGGTATGGTGTACCGATGCGGCGGGCAATCAGACAGAAGTGGCTCGTAATATTGTCTTGAGTGCGGATGGAGGTACTGAAACGGAACATGATCATGAGTGATTTTTTGTATTAATCGTATTGTGTGTATTAATTGTCTGGTGGCGGTCGATGTGAATCGGCCGTCACTTTATTTGGTTAGATGTCGCCAAAGAATAATTTTCTTCCAGGAGGTAATAATCCGTTTGTAAATAGAATATTTGTTCTATAAATAGTGATAATTGTAGCTCTATTTTCTTTATTTTTAGTATATCTTGTTTGATATAACTGCCTTTAATACCTTTGCAACAGGTAAAAACAGAAATATATAACTTTAAAAAGATAAAGATTATGGCTACAAAAAAATTACATTTCGAAACATTACAACTTCACGTAGGACAGGAACAGCCAGACCCGGCTACGGATGCTCGTGCAGTTCCTATTTATCAGACTACATCTTATGTATTTCATAACTCGGCACATGCAGCCGCACGTTTTGGTTTACAAGATCCGGGTAATATTTATGGGCGTCTGACTAATTCCACACAAGGTGTTTTTGAACAACGTGTGGCTGCATTGGAAGGGGGAGTGGCAGGACTTGCGGTAGCTTCCGGGGCTGCTGCCATTACTTATGCGTTTCAGAACATTACTCGTGCAGGTGATCATGTTGTAGCTGCAAAGACTATTTACGGAGGTACTTATAACCTGCTGGCGCATACGTTGCCGACTTATGGTGTGACTGCTACATTTGTGGACCCTGGTGATCTTTCTAATTTTGAGAAAGCTATTCAGGAGAATACAAAGGCGGTGTTTATCGAGACTTTGGGGAATCCTAATTCGAATATTATAGATATAGAGGCTGTGGCGGAAATAGCACATCGCCATCACATACCTTTGATTATTGATAACACTTTTGGTACTCCTTATCTGATTCGTCCCATCGAGCACGGAGCAGATATTGTGGTACATTCCGCTACAAAATTTATTGGTGGCCATGGAACTTCACTGGGTGGCGTGATTGTTGATTCAGGTAAATTTGACTGGGTGGCATCAGGTAAATTCCCTCAACTGACAGAACCGGATCCTTGCTATCATGGGGTGCGTTTTGTAGAGGCGGCAGGTCCGGCTGCTTATGCTGTCCGTATTCGTGCTATTTTATTGCGTGATACCGGTGCAACTATCAGTCCGTTTAATGCTTTTATTCTGTTGCAGGGATTGGAGACACTTTCATTGCGTGTGGAACGTCATGTAGAGAATGCGTTGAAAGTGGTGGAGCATTTGAAAAATCATCCGAAGATCAAGAAAGTAAATCACCCTTCCTTGCCGGAACATCCTGACCATGCTCTGTATCAGCGTTATTTCCCCAATGGAGCTAGTTCTATTTTCACTATCGAAGTGAAAGGTGGTCAGGAAGAAGCACATCGTTTCATCGATAGTTTGGAAATCTTTTCTTTATTGGCCAATGTCGCCGATGTGAAGTCATTGGTTATCCATCCTGCCAGTACCACTCACTCCCAGTTGAATGCGGAAGAATTGGCGGAACAGGGTATTTATCCGGGGACAGTGCGTTTATCAATAGGTACGGAACATATAGATGATTTGCTGGCCGATTTGGATCAGGCATTAGCTGGAATTTAATAAGATATATTAATAGAATAAGGAATATTACTACAATATAAAATCAATATATGGATAAGAAGTGTATGCCGGAGGTTTGTGTAAAGATACATTATACATGCTTCTGGCATTACTTTATTTTTACTGATAAAAAAGGATAGATCATTAATCCAAATAGGATTCTTTTTTGTTATTAAAAAAAGAATTTTTGCGGAAGTGGGGTTTCAAAGGCTTAATTTAAGAGTTTATGGATACCGTTTCTTTAACTTAAATACAATGGTTATGAATCTAGTCCTTGCTATTATTCCGGTATTGCTATTAATTATCCTGATGGCGTTTTTTAAAATGTCCGGTGACAAAAGTAGTGTGATTTCCCTTGTCGTTACTATGCTGATTGCTTTTTTCGGCTTTCATTTTCCGGTAAACGATTTGCTGTCTTCTTTTCTGTATGGTGCATTGAAAGCTGTTTCTCCTATTCTGATTATTATTTTGATGGCGATATTCAGCTATAATGTTTTATTGAAGACTGAAAAAATGGAGATTATCAAGCAACAGTTTTCTTCTATTTCTACCGATAAAAGTATTCAGGTATTGCTGTTGACATGGGGATTTGGCGGCTTGCTTGAAGCTATGGCAGGATTTGGTACGGCAGTGGCTATACCGGCGGCGATTCTTGTCAGTCTCGGATTCAAACCGGTCTTTTCGGCAACAGTCAGTTTGATTGCCAATAGTGTGGCTACTGCTTTTGGGGCTATTGGTACACCGGTCTTGGTATTGGCGAAAGAAACGAATCTGGATGTATTGGTGCTAAGCGCCAATGTCGTGTTGCAGCTTTCGGTACTGATGTTTCTCATTCCTTTCGTATTGCTGTTCCTGACCGATTCGAAATTAAAATCCTTACCTAAAAATATTTTCCTGTCTTTGTTGGTCGGTGGTGTCTCATTAGGCAGCCAGTATATTGCCGCCCGCTATATGGGGGCGGAGTCTCCGGCTATTATTGGAAGTATTTTATCTATCATTGTTATTGTAGCCTATGGCAAACTGACTGCTTCTAAAGAGGAAAAAGCAAGGAAAAGCACATTGAAAGGGCTAGAGGTACTGAACGCGTGGAGTATCTATCTTCTTATCTTGTTCTTGATTGTTCTGACTAGTCCGTTGTTTCCCGGTTTACGTACAACACTTGAAAATAATTGGGTGACCCGTATCAGTCTTCCGATTAATGATTCAACTATGAATTATACGGTTTCTTGGCTGACCCATGCGGGAGTTTTACTTTTTGTAGGCACGTTTGTCGGCGGGCTGATACAGGGAGCCAAGATATGGGAGCTGTTTGCTGTACTATGGAATACGGTAAAGCAGTTAAAGAAAACTTTTATCACGGTAATTTGTCTGGTGAGTTTGTCCACTGTCATGGATACGGCAGGTATGATTTCAGTTATAGCCACTGCTTTGGCAGTTGCTACAGGAAGCCTTTATCCGTTGTTTGCCCCTGTTATAGGTTGCCTGGGTACCTTTATTACGGGCAGTGACACTTCTTCAAATATTTTGTTCGGCAAATTACAGGCTAATGTGGCCGGGCATATTCAAGTAAGTCCCGACTGGTTGTCGGCAGCCAATACGGTGGGGGCGACAGGTGGAAAAATAATTTCTCCGCAAAGTATCGCTATTGCCACTTCTGCCGGAAACCAACAGGGAAAAGAAGGAGAAATCCTAAAATCCGCCATTCCATATGCATTGGCGTATGTGTTGATAACCGGAGTGATTGTTTATATTTTCAGCTGATAATCGTTTGTAAATTCAAGAGGGCGTTTTAATATTGCCTGTTATGGATTGAAATACCCTGTAAACGAGGATAAACTGTTGAAAAATCGTAAAAAAAGAGATGGATAGGAGATTTATTGCCAAAAAAGAATTTAATTTGAACCGTTTTATAATTTATAAAAAAAAGAACATGAACGAATTAATTGCTAAAATCAAAGAATTGAACGAAGCTTTTATGTCTGATGCAGCATTGCAGATTGAAAAAGGTAACAAAGCTGCAGGAACACGCGCACGTAAAGCATCATTGGAATTGGAAAAACTGATGAAAGAATTTAGAAAAGCATCTTTGGAAGCTTCTAAATAATCCTTCATTCGTCTTTTAAAGATTTTTATAAGCCATCCTTCGGGGTGGCTTTCTTATTTTCTACTAGGTTTTGCTTTTATTTCGGGGGATAATTGATATTTTTGTATTTTTATTGGTGGGTGGTTAACCTAAAGGAGAAGGGATGTTTATGAAGAATATGTGTCTATTGCCTGTATGGGCGGTTTTATTGATTATAGCAGGGACTTTCTTTTCTTGTGAAAAGAAGAAGGATATGGCTATATACCGTCAGGCGGATTCTTTGAACTTGCTTTCTTATCGTATGCGCTATAAAAATTTGGACACAGCGTGTAAAGCGGCGCATGACGCCTACAAACTGGCGGATGGATTCCCCTCCCTGCGTGCCGGGGCATTGAATAATCAGGGTTTCTGCGCCTTTATCCACATGGACTTTGAAAAAGCCGAAGATCTTTTTCTTCGCGTATATGAGGAATCAAACAATGAATTGGAATGTTTGATAGCAGATATCGGTATGATGAAAATTTGTCAGCGTACCGCCATGAACAAGGAGTTCTATGATTATCGTAACAGTGCGTTACGGCGTATGAAGCGTATCAGTGATGACCGTTCTGCTATAACCGATCCCGGAGAGCTGGAGCGGCTTAATTATGCCCGTTCCGAGTTTTTCATTGCTTCTGCCATCTATTACTATTATTTGCAGCAGGAACAGCAGTCTTTGGAGGCGATTAATGAAATAAAAGTAGACGAGGCGCTGGAAAGTGATACTGCCCAATTGCTCTATTATTATTATATGAAAGGGTCTGGCGGTATGTATGAAGCGGATACACCGCAGGATGTGGTATTGGGTGAGTTTAACTATCTGATAGAATGTCTGGGTATCAGCAGGGAATACGGGTATGTCTATTTCGAGGCGAATGCATCTCAGGCAATGGCAGAATTGCTGAAAGAGAGGAAAAATTTCGATTTGATAATGGAAAGGCGTCCCAATGTGATGCGTGCCATCAATAGCGAGGACTTGTCGTGGGAGGAATTGACCATGCGTTTTGCCTGGCAGGCTTTGGATTTGTTCAAAAAATATGGAGATTTGTATCAGATTTCGGGTACATACCGCACTTTGGCGTCGTGCAGCAACGAGCAAGGCAGGTATGAAGACGCGCTGCATTACTTGTCGGAAGCATTGGGGTACGTCAATCGGCATCACGAGAAATATTACCATTGTACGGATACCATGGACAGGCTACGTCCGTATGTTCCCATGGCTACCACTTCCATTGAACTGGAATGGATTAATGACGATGGTATAAAAAGTGTTCCCGAATGGATTGCCCGTTTCCGTGAACAATTGAGTGTAACATATGCAGCGTTAGGAATGAAACCCCAGTCGGATTATAATCGTAATATTTATCTGGATATTTTGGACTACACCCGCCAGGACAAAGAATTGGAGAGTCGTTATAATGCGTTGGAGAAGGAATCGGAAGCCTTGAACGGACTTCTGGTGGTAGTGGTGATTGGTATCGTTGTCCTTATCATTCTATTTTGGATATTGAATAAAAGATGGCGTGTGCGGAATGCTCTTTATATTGATAAGTTGAAACGTACTTTGGAAATATGCCGTAAGATAACGGCTTCCGTACCCATTGATGCGGGGGAGATAGAGGATGTGACAAAAGCGGTAGTTGCCTCGGTGAAAGAGGATATCCTTTCGTTGGTGGGAGCGACGGACTTCCGTATTGTGGCTGAAAATGGAGAGGGGAATGAGGTGCCGGGGCAAGGGATTTGTACAAGTTTTATCTTGAATATTCCGGGCAGGGAACAACCTTTGGGCGAGGTGCACCTGTATTCGGAGCACAAAATGAAGAAAGATGATAAAGCACTGATGAGGGTCATTACACCTTACATTTCGTGGACACTGGAGAATGGACTGGCTTTTATTTCGTTGGGCGATGAACGGAAACGGCTGGAAAAGGAGCAATATGTCCATGAACAGCATTTGGCGGAGAATAAACGGCAGAATCTGGTGAAGAAAGCCTGTCTGTTTATTGTCACAGGCATTATGCCTTATATAGACCGAATCATGAATGAAGTGCATAAACTAACCGCACACAACTACATTCAGAACGAAGAAATAAAAGAAAGCAAATACCGTTATATCGACGAACTGATTACCCGTATCAATGAGTATAATGATATTTTGGCCTTATGGATTAAGATGCGGCAGGGGACACTGAGTTTGAATATAGAGAATTTTGAGTTGAATTCCCTTTTTGATGTACTGGTAAAAGGGCGTAAGACTTTCGAGATGAAACAACAGACTCTGACCATAGAGCCGACTGCCGCCATTGTGAAAGCGGATAAGGCTCTGACGCTTTTCATGATAAATACATTGACGGAAAACGCCCGTAAATATACGCAGCCGGGAGGAAATGTTTCTGTTTATGCGCAGGAAACGGAATCTTACGTGGAGATTTCGGTGAAAGATGACGGTCCGGGACTTTCACAGGAAGATGTGGAGCGTATTCTGAGTGAGAAAGTTTATGATTCGGGTAAAATCGGATTGCAGACCAGCGAAAATGTCAGCGAATTGCAGAAGAATAAAGGTCACGGTTTCGGTTTGATGAATTGCAAAGGCATTATTGATAAATATAAGAAGACCAATGAGATATTCCGGGTCTGCCTGTTCCGGATAGAAAGTGAATTGGGGAAAGGCAGCCGTTTCTATTTCCGTTTGCCCAAAGGAGTGCGCAAAACGTTGATGTTGGTGTTGGTCGCTTTTCTTCCTGTCCTGGCAGGATGTAATGAGGGGAGGGAGAAAGATGGGAAAGCGGAACAGCTCACTGTCAATGATTCCATTCAGCGATATGATAAATTATTGGCTGTTGCGAATGAATATGCATACGATGTTTACAATTGTAACATTGATGGATTATATCAACAGGCATTGTGTTATGCGGACAGTGCTCTATATTGTTTGAATAAGCATTATATTATGTATTCGGGCAGCAAAGGGCCTTTGTTGGAATTGGAAGGAGAGGGGGTAGCAGCGGATTTAGATTGGTTCAACCGGCATTTTGATACCGATTACTATGCCTTGCTGGATGTTCGCAACGAGGCAGCAGTCGCCTTTTTGGCTTTAGGTAATCTGGAGGCTTATCGTTATAACAATAATGCTTATACGGCGCTGTACAAACAGATCAGTGAGGACACCTCATTGGAGCAATATTGCCGCCAGATGCAGCTTTCTGCCAATAATAAGACGGTGGCTATCATTCTTTGTGTGGTTATTTTGTTGGTATTGCTGGTGGGATATTATATTCTGTATTTCCGCCACCGTTTGATTTATCGTTATAACTTGGAACAGGTGTTGGAAATCAACAAGCAGGTGTTTTCGGCCTCTTTGCTTGACGGAAGAGCCGACCGGGATATTGCTGCAAGTCTGGTCAAGGATATGTTTGAAACGGTAAATGAGTTGCTGCCCGTTGATGTGTTGGGCGTAGCGGTTTATAGTGAAGACAACCACAGCTTGAATTATGCTTTTTCACCGGTGGAGGATGAGAATGAAGAAATGCGTGAGATGATGGCTCGTAGTTTTGACGCGAAGACACCTTATTGGCGTGAGAAAGATAGGGTAAAATGTTTGCCCTTGTGGGTGGAAGCAGGTAACGAGAATCGTTGCACGGGTGTGCTGGCATTGAAAATCGCTCTGCCTGTGGAGCGTGAGGACGACCGCTTGATGCTGGAGCTTGTGGCCGGATATGTAGCCATCATTGTATATAATGCAGTGGTACTGATGGCGCAGAAATATCGGGATATAGAAAGTGCGCAGGATGATGCGCGCCGAGCCATACGGGAGGAAAACCAGTTGCATGTGCAAAATCTGGTATTGGACAATTGCTTGTCAACCATTAAGCATGAGACAATCTATTATCCTAACCGGATAAAACAGATTATCGACAGGTTGAACACCCGTCAGGCTGGAGAAAACGAAGCTGTGCAAGTAGAAACGATTGGTGAGTTGATCAGTTATTATAAGGATATATTTACTTTGCTGAGTTCATGCGCCGCACGTCAGTTGGAAGAAATTACTTTCCGCAGAGGTGTTGTGAAAGCCGGCGAACTGGCCGATTATGCGGTACGGTATATAAAACGTGCTGGAAAACGTATGCCGCATCGGGTAGAACTGAGGACGGAGGTGGAACATGTTTCCGTATTGGGAGATGTCATTCAGCTGAAGTTTATGTTGGAGAATTTAATAGATGAAGCGCTATCATACGAGGTGGATGGTATTTTGGAATTGTGTATTTATAAGGATAAGGATTTTGTGCGGTTTGATTTCCGCGATACGCGTCGCGAAAAGTCGCAGGAGGAGTTGAACTTGTTGTTCTACCCGCATCTGTCTCGTATGAAGCAGGGGCAGGAAGGAGTTCTGACCGGTACGGAATACCTTATTTGTAAGCAGGTGATTCGTGACCATGATGAATTTGCCGGAAGACGCGGTTGCCGTATCAATGCGCAGCCTGCCGCTGAAGGAGGGTTCACCGTATGGTTCACCCTGCCTGCCCGTTGAATGTAGAATGTAAAAAAACAATGCATATTATGGAGAATAATAGATTTAAAGTCATCATTGTAGAGGATGTCAAACTGGAATTAAAAGGAACGGAAGAGATATTCAGACACGAAATTCCGAATGCGGAAGTCATCGGAACGGCTATGACTGAGAATGAGTTTTGGGAATTGCTGAAAGTGCAGTTGCCCGATATGGTTTTATTGGACTTGGGCTTGGGGGGATCGACTACCATCGGTGTGGAAATCTGTTCTTCTTTACGGAAGAACTATCCGGATATGAAGGTGCTGATTTTTACTGGTGAGGTATTGAACGAAAAGTTATGGGTGGATGCGCTGAATGCGGGTGCGGATGGTATAATCCTGAAGACGGGAGAGTTGCTGACTGCCACAGATGTACAGGCGGTGATGGATGGCAAGAAACTGGTTTTCAATTATCCCATTCTGGAGAAAATAGTGGCACGTTTCAAGCAGTCGGTGGCTCAGGAACAGCGCAGGCAGGAAGCTGTCATTAATTATGATATTGATGAATATGATGAGCGTTTGCTTCGCCATCTGGCCTTGGGGTATACCAAAGAAATGATTACTAATCTGAAAGGGATGCCTTTCGGGGTCAAATCCATAGAGAAGCGTCAGAATGAATTGATAAACCGTTTGTTCACATTGGATGAAAGAAGTGGTGTCAATGCCTGTCGATTGGTGACCCGTGCTTTCGAGTTGCGGATTCTTGACATTGATAATTTGGAACCGGATGAAGAGTAAATATTATTTTCCTCATACCGCTACTGTGTTTTTTCTGCTGACGGTAGCTGTAGCCTTGTTCTCATGGATAGGAAGTATTTATGGGCTGGGGAAGGTGCAAAGCCTGCTCAGTCCCGAAGGAATCCGGTGGGAATTGAGGCATGCTATGGGGAATTTTGTCCAGACACCGGCATTGGGCATAGTAATGATGCTTTTTTTAGGGTTCGGCATTACGGTTCATTCCGGGGTATGGGGTACGTTGGGGAGGATAGTGAAAAGAGGAAAGCCCATTTCCCGTAAGGAAAAACGTGCGTTGATATTGGCAGGTTGTATACTGCTTGTTTATATCATAATGATTATTTGCACCACTTTTGCTCCATGGACTATGTTGCGTAGCGTGACGGGATCTCTCACGAACTCTCCGTTTCAAAAAGGGATTTATTATCTCATTTCGTTTGGTGTGGGATTGTCGGGTATGGCTTTCGGTTATGCATCGGGACGTTTTCGGGATGATAAGGATATAATAAAAGGTATGTCCTGTCTCTTTTCTCGTTTTGCCGATTACTTTGTGGCGCTTTTTTTTATAGTTCAGTTCTTTTCTTCATTGATGTATACGAATTTGGTGGAATGGGTTGGAATAGAGTCATATATAGTGTCTTACGCTTTCCATATTTGTTGCTATTTACCTTTTGCTTGGATGCTGAATAGAAAAAAAATAGATTGTTAATGCAAAAAAGTTGCGGATTCTTTTGGTAATTTCAATAAAAACCGTACCTTTGCACTCGCAATTAAGGATGGTTCCGTAGCTCAGCTGGATAGAGCAACGCCCTTCTAAGGCGTGGGTCTTGCGTTCGAATCGCAACGGAATCACATAAAAAAAGCTGTATCTTCTGAGGGTACAGCTTTTTTTATGGAAATATTTAAAAAGGATTTATCTATAAGCGGGGCTATGGAAAAGATCTTGTCCATATCTATAAACCTTTCCCGGGTCAATGTAAAAAGCTGAGGGGTAAATTTATAAATTGTTATCTTTGTCTCCAAATTCATAGCTTATGGAGTTAAACGGTTATCGCCTTCTTCTTCCTGAAGGCACTTTAGATTACTTTGATCTT
>OJJA01000398.1_pt1 | contig 18226 bp, 7 predicted proteins | sample 1596031 | NCBI WGS metagenome assembly OJJA01 (sample SAMEA4350132, study PRJEB24818) | metagenome | biome: human; feature: gut; material: faeces | place: Denmark | collected 2013-09
AGGGACCACACATAGAAAAGGACTTCTTCCCATAAAAATGAACCCTAAAAGTTAGACAAAAACTTTTAGGGTTCGCTTAGTCATAGTTACCAGCCTGTATTTTGACCTAAATTAGGATTCTTATAATATTCAGTCTGTGGTATAGGATATAAGTACATCTTATCATCCCAGTTACGTGTTTCAAGCAATTCTTTCTTATAAACAGGCAAGCCGTTTTCCATAGTGATCTTGATGCAATAAATAGCTTTGGTTTTATCACCGATTTTCCAACGGCGGATATCCCAGAACCTATGGTCTTCGAACGCAAGTTCCACTCGTCTTTCACGACGGACGCTTTCAGTAAACGCGTCGCCGCTTGTTGTAATGGCAGGCATATCAGCAGCAGCACGCACCTGATTCAGTGCCGCACGTGCAGACAACGGATGATCATTATCCGTATAATCAGCGTCTTTCCAGGCATCCATTGCTTCCGCATAGTTCAGGAGAATTTCCGCATAACGGAATATGATGAAATGGTGCGGTTTCTTTTTCTCATTGGAAGGAGCTAGAGAAACAGTCTCATTCATATACTTCTTCAAATAATAACCTGTGGTAGTCGCTCCGGTTGTTCCGGCACCGTCTTTTCCTCCTTCATAAGACTGGATGGTCGAGTTCATCCATGTATCGCCATTGCAAAGCACCGTTTTATAGAATCTTGGGTCTCTGCCTTCATACGGATTCTGCCCCGGTGTAATCTGTTCCCAGTCAAAGTCTTTTCCATTAGTCAGCTGAAAAGCATCCACCAGATTTTGGGTAGGTACATTGCCGGTTTCTCCCTTTTCATAACTGATAGGCAGATTGTTTGCTTCAAAGTCAAAACTTTCTCCATTTCTACGCTCAAAGATTAATTGCGGAGATTTCAAAACATCGTTTCCACCGTTCTTATCATACAGAGGATCGGCATTCGTTTTCGGCAGACTGTACCAGTTCTCTTTTATGATAGCATAAGCCGCATCGGCAGCAGCTTTCCACTTATCAGCATCCTGACTGGGATTATGTAACATACTCGCCGCATAAAGAAGGGCACGAGATTTCAATGCCAACGCAGTACCTTTAGTCACGCGTCCCGTCTCCGCCCAAAAATCTTGATGACTGACGGGAAGTGTTTTAGCTGCATCACTACATTCATCGCATATATATTTTATCACTTCGCTGAAAGAACTCTTTTCCACGCTATTGATCTCATCCAACGCATACGTACGTGTCAATAATGGAATATCTCCGTATCGTTTGGCCAGTTCGAACAAGTAGAAAGCCCGCAACACCCGCAATTCTTCACGATACATAGTAGCTTTGGCAATATCTTCTTCATACGTATCATTCCAACGGAAACGCTCCAGCCTCTCTTGGGAATAGTTTTCGAGAAATGAATTAACGGAACGGATAGCTCCATAACACTTCGACCACATATTGTCGACTGCATTATTGGGACTCCAGGCATTATTATAAAAGTCGTGAACACTGTTATCACTCCAAATATAAACAGAATTATCCGTTGCAGACTCTCTCAAAGCCCCGTCGAGCACTCCGAGATCTCCGGGCAACTGGCTATAAACATAAGTAGCCAAGCCCTTGACATTGCTAAAGTAGGAATAAGCCTCTTCTCTGTTCAAACCAGTCGATTCGTCCAGTTCGAGCAAGCTACACCCAGAAACGGATAGTAGCAAACCTGTATATAATATGATATATTTTCTCATGGTTATCTCACATTTTAGAAGTTAATATTCAATCCGAAATAAACGGAAGTCATATCCGGATAATTGATTTTCAGATCCTCACAGTTCATATATTTCACATGATCCAGCGAGAAAAGATTATTAGCTCTCGCATATACCTGAATCTTCTCCATCTTCACCTTCTTCGCCCAAGAAGAAGGAAAATTATAATAAACATTCAGGTTACGAAGTTTAAAGTAACTTCCGTTCTCCAACCATTGTGTACTATTTCTGAAATTATTGGCATTATCCAGCGTGGTCAAACGAGGAACATTGGCAATATCTTTCGTATCTTCCGTCCAACGGATTTTGTCGTTCAGATACCAGTTTGAAATATTTGTGTTGTTTCTCAACGGCCAGTACACGCTTGCAGTATTCAATATCACGCTATAATGCCCTACCCCTTGGAAGAGAGCGTCTACCCCAAAACCTTTATACTCAAATCCTAGGTTGATACCATAGTAAATCTCCGGTATGGCAGTAGAATATCCTATCGCTTTCTGATCATTACTGTCAATTACTTTATCACCATTTAAATCCCTATATTTGACATCCCCCGGACGTACTTCCGAGAATTTCTGTACAGGGCTGTTCTTAATGTCCTCCTCATCTCTAAAATAACCGATCGCTTCCCAACCGAAACATTGTCCGATAGGATAACCTTTCTTAGACAGATAGCCATACGGTTGATACCCCTCACCATTCTCTATGACTTTACTTTTAGCATAAGAGAAATTAGCACCGATGTAGTAGCTGAAGTTTTTATACTCTTTTTTCCACATAGTAGAGAGTTCTGTTCCTTTTGTTTCCACTTTTCCCGCATTCATCTGGGGAATGGTAACTCCGATTGCAGAAGATATCAACCCGCTTCCGTCAATTAAAATATTAGAGCGCTTGTCATAGAAACCATCAATAGAAAAAGTCAACCCTTTGAGCAAACTCATATCCAAACCGATATTATATTTATCTGCCACTTCCAAGTCGAGTTGCTCCATTGCCAGCACTCCCTCCTTCAAACTGCTTCCGGCAGAGGTATTCCCAGCCTGAAAATAATAGGAACCGCTTCCTATCCAATATTGCTTATCCATGTCATAATCATAGATATCATATCCGGAACGCCCGTAAGAAGCGCGGAGTTTCAAATAATCAAAAGCGGAGATTCCTTTCATGAAATTCTCGTTCGAGAGTATCCAGGCTGCGGATATGGCAGGATATGCACGATACTTATCGTTCTTTCCCAATACGCTACTGCCGAAACAGTTAGCAACAACATCCACCATATAACGATTATCAAAATTATAACCTACGGTTCCGATGATGTACTGACGGTAACGGCTATTATTAGCTCCCGTCAGAGTCATTGATTCTTGGCGGAACATGGCACTGGCAGTAAAATCATGTTTATCCCATGTCCGGTGATAATTGACTTTCGCTTCAAAGTTGGCATGTATATATTGATTAGCCAATCCTTTGTTGCTGATTTCCAATTCATCATTAGGATTTCCGTAATTCGTATAAATCGGTTCTCCGTCGGTACCTTTCTCAATGGTCTGATACATAAAGCTTTTCTTGGCTGTTTCCTGATAAGTTGCATTATTATCATAGGCAATAGCAAGTTCAGCGCTCAGTCCGCGAGTCAATACAGACAGGTCTTGTATCAATCGCAGATCTGCTTGCAGCATTCGCTGATTCAGCTTATAATAGCCTACGTCCGCCAGATTGGCTATCGGGTTTGTTTTCAGCACATTATTACTACCCCAGAGTCCATTCTGAGTCTGTACAGGGAATGAGGCAGATGGAGTATTGAATATCTGTTTAAACAAAGTAGCCTCCGATGTGGTAGGGCGTTTCGTTTCACGCAGCATACCGAGCATATTCAGTTTCAATTTCGTTGCATCTGTGATATCTACATCCAGATTCATGCGAAGATTGAGAAAATACTTTTTCATCTGGGAATTATAACGATCAGTGTAGTCAGTGTACTTGGAATTCAACAGTCCCATATCATTCTTATAGTTCAAGACACTGAAATAGCGCAGCCTCTTACCTCCCCCGCGGAAAGTAATATCCAGTTGATGACTGGTCGTATGATTACGCAACGCTTCCTTCTGCCAATCAACATTCGGATAAAGATCGCTATTACCTCCGGCCAAAAAAGAAGCTTCATCCATATCCGGTTGCAGGCCATCATATCTCAATGCTTCATTCCGGGCTTTGGCATAGGTATAAGCATCGGCAAATTCCGGTTGGTTTACGGGCAGACCTAAACCAAACTTATAGTCTACTTTGATCTCTTTTTTACTGTACATACCGCGTTTGGTAGTTATCAGCACCACGCCGTTGGCGCCTCTACCTCCCCAAAGAGCAGTAGCAGCACCGTCTTTCAATACGGATATTGATTCTATTTCCGAAAGATTGATATATTCGATCGGACGGGCAAAACCGTCTACCACAAATAATGGCGTATCTCCATTCAAGGAGCCACGACCACGTACATTTAAACGTGATTTGTCGGTTCCCCAACTCGTATTTTGCATCACAGTCAGTCCCGGCAACAGGCCATATATTGCATTGTAAGGACTCGTAGTTGCATTTTTATCCAATTCGTCCGAATAAATGGTAGATACCGCCTGTGTCTTCCGTAACTCGGTTGTCGTCTGAGTTCCCAGATCGACTGTCTTATCTTGTCCTTCATTATTTTGAGCTATCCCTGTAGTGGCAAACGCCAACGAGAAAGCTACGATATAAAGTGATTTATTCATAATCATTCTTCTTATTATTCAACGATTTGATTATTACCAACCCGGATTCTGAATCAATCCATATTTCTTGTTTATCTCGTCTACCGGTAGAGGTAACAGGAAATATTTGTCATTCCACTTCTCAGGTTTCGCATACTGGCGTGTTTCCGCCATTGCATGAGATACTTTATAAGAAAAGCCGCTCGGCTCACCGGCCGCTTTTTTAATAATCAGACGTGATAGTTGTCCGGTAAATATATCTGCACGTTTCCAACGTATCAAATCGAAATAACGTACTTCTTCATAACCGAATTCAATGGCTCTTTCACGTAATATCGCTTCGCGCAACGGTTTTCCGGCCGGAACATCTGCCGCCGAAATCGCAGGCATACCTGCACGTTCCCTGGTTTTGTTCAGATAATCATAGGCCGTATTGCCAAACTCGTCACGAACTTCCGCCTTATTCAACTCATTCATCGCTTCAGCCATATTCAAATAAACTTCGGGAAGACGAATTAACGGACAAGAATAGAATTTACCATTCACTTCGTCATTAAAGTTTCGTATGAATTTTCTCATCGCAAAACCATTGTAGCTCATTCGCCCATCTTTATAAGGTGACTGGGTGGTTCCTTCAAAAATCTGTACTTTCTGGGCACCCTTAAACTTATCTCCATTCACAGCAACCGTTTCATACAAGCGGATATCCCTTCTAGGATTTCCATCCTTATCAAAGAAAGGGAATTTATTATGATCGGGATTATTCCAGTCGAATTCCGTCCCGTCCTTCATCTGAAACATATCGACATAAGTTAATGTAGGAGAAGCAACTCCGTAGCGTACTTGGGCAAACGGAAGTTTCCCCGTAGCATAAGTGGTAAATCTTCTGGAAGAAATCAGAACCTCTCCATTATGACGATTGAAATATCCTGCCGCAAAATCATCGCGAGGGTTACCTGTATTCACCAGTTGATAAACATTCGAATTCTTTTTATTAGCCCGCATAAATTCCAACCCTGCATCCAGTGCTTTCTGCCACCTGTCTGATGAATAATTACCATACCAGGTAAGGAATTGAGAGGAAGCATCACCTTCCAAATAGGGTTTGTCAGCATTAAACAAAGGACTCGCCACAAACTGAAGCACTCTGGACTTTAATGCTAAAGCAGAGGCCGCCGTCATTCGTCCGTCATTATCCGCATCTACCTGCCAAGGTAATACAGAGGCGGCGGCATCCAGCAACCCGATGATTTTCTGTACGGTTTCTTCTACCGTCATGCGAGGAAATTTCATCGCATCTTCTGCCGTATAAGCATGGTCTATCCACGGCATACCCCCATAATAACGGAGCATTTGAGAATAATGATAGGCAATAATTACTTGTGCTTCCGCTTTTCCTATCGCCTTTTCATCCGCAGTCATATCTGTCACTCTATCCACATTTTCAATATAGATATAAGCTCTCCGGATACCATAAATCGGACCGACACCAATGGTTCTATTATCAACATCCAACCGATATGGAAGATGTTCCAGATAGGCATTTGTTCCGTCTACCGTTCCTGTATAGAACTTAGGTGCTCCTTTTTTTGTCCAGTCACCCAAATCGGTAAGCATTTCCAACACTCCATATCCCAGACGTCCTTGCATAGGCAGATAATCCGGCAGTGAATGGTAAGTCTCCGCCAATGCCTGCTCAGCATATACTTTCTTGTTAAAGACAGAATCTATATTCTGCTCATTACTTATCGGCTTATCCAAAAACTTCTCTCCGAACTTAAGGTCTTCGCACCCTATCAATGTCAATGCAAAGAGAGAAAGACAGCCCATATACTTTTTATAGTTTTTCATTGTCAGCACTATTAGAAGGTTAGATTAATACCTAAATTATATATCTTAATGATAGGGTAAGAATCCGCATTATTCGGATTACATTCAGGGTCCATGATGTCAAACTTATCAAAGGTCAGCAGATTATAGCCTGTTAGTTTTATACCTAACTGCTGGATGCCCAGTTTTTTCAACATCTTCTTATCTGTAAAGTTATATCCTATTGTCACATTCTTCAGTTTCAAATAGGAACCGTCTCGTACCCAAAGAGAAGAAGAACGCATATTGTAGACTGCGTTTGTCTCGGTAAACCGCGGTGTGGTAGCCGTACCGGCTGTTTCCGGTGTCCAACGTGTATCTGCGTGGAACTGCATCAAGCCACGAATTTTACCATTTCCAAAAGGTTCTCTAAAAGCTCCATCCAACAACAAGGAACGCTGTGCGGCACCAGTCCAGTTCATTGTCAGGAAAAAGCCCTTATAATTAATGCCATAATTCAATCCGAATGTATAGGCCGGACGAGTCGGGTTTCCAATAATAGTCTGGTCGTCCGAAGTAATCTCTTCGTCACCGTTCAAATCCCGGTATTTCACATCACCCGGCTTCACGGATACCCCAGGATCGGGCAAGCCAGCCACAAGTTTGCCGTTCTCTCCGAAATCCTCCTCCGTATAAAAACCGTCCGCCACATATCCGAAAAGAGCTCCTACCGGATTTCCCGTCCGCCACATATAAGGTTCATTAGGTTCTACCTCGTCCTGGAAAATAATCTTATTCTTTGAGTAGGAAACATTTGCCTGAATATTATACTGAACCTGACCGATCCTGTCATTCCACTTCACTTCTACTTCATATCCGTGATTTTTCACTTTACCCAGATTTACGGCAGGCAGAATCGAGGATGTCAGTCCCGTCAATAAAGGTATTGTCTTACGATTGATAAGAATGTCCTTACGTTCCTCGAGGAAATAATCCAAAGAGATCTTCAGACGGCTCTTCAAGAAATGAATGTCCAATCCATAGTTCTGTTTCAGCGCAGTTTCCCAAGTCACGTTAGGATTACCCAGACGTTTTTCCAACGTACCCTGGATTAACGCTTTGCTGTTATAACCAAAATTGAAGCCGTATTTATTGTTATTCCACGCGTCTACTCCGCTCAAATTCACATCATAAGAATCCGGCAGGAACAAGAAACGGTTATTTCCAAGGTTATCATTTCCGACCAGACCAACTGAAGCACGGAATTTCAGATAATCAACAACTTTCTGTTGTTTCATAAATGCTTCCTCCGACAGGATGTAACCGATAGAACCGGCAGGAAATGCGCCGAACCTCTTACCCGGAGCAAAATTCTCGGAACCATTATAACCGAAGTTGACTTCTGCCATATAACGGGATTTATAATCATACGTCAGACGTCCTACAAAACCGATGTAAGCGGACGGTACTCCCACCCATTGAGCAGGATAGTATTTTTTACTCTGATTATATAAGAACAATCCTCCGACATTATGAGAACCAAACTTACGGTTATATCTCAGACTTGCTTCCAGATACCAGTCTCTTGCTCTCGAGGAAGTTTCGTCATATTGCAAGCTCTTATTTTCTCCTTTGATCTTATAAACAATATTCTTGTTGAAATCCGGCGAATCATAACCAAGCGACGGGTCCTCCAAAGAAGACTGATAGAAAGGCATAAATTGCTCCACCTGCCCTTTACGTTTCTTAGTAAAACCATAACTCGTATTATAGGCGCCTTTTATCTCTGCTGACAGTCCTTTAGTAATAAAGTCCAATTTCTGGTTCAACAGAAGATCCAAATTCATTGTATTATTAATAGCTGTTGAATAGCCTGTCCCGTAACATTTAGGCAAAGCACTGTTACCCAAATTAATTTTATTATCAAAACGTTCTTCGGGGGTAACTATCAGCTTCCCGTCAATTACTCCCGGGCTGCTGAACGGAGTCGTCTGATTAATCAATGTCCAGATTGAATTAGTCGCATCATTAATCATCGGTTCATTCCGGTTACCTACAATACCACCGATACCAATCTTTAACGTGGTAGTCTTAGTAGCATCAAAATCTAGATTGGCCCGATAATTATACCTTTTGTATTTATAATTATTATCATATCCCACTCCTTCGAACTGTTTCAACAGGCCATTCTGATATAAGAAACCTAAAGATATGAAGTAACGTATATCCTTTGTTCCTCCGGAAATATTCAGGTTGTGTTGTGTCTGCACAGATGTCTTATTCAGCAGATATCTTCTCCAGTCGATACTGGGATACATAATGGGATCATCATTCAGTCTGAATCGTTCAACTGCATAATTATCAAATACCAAATCATTCTCGGTAGCATTTGGCTTGTCATTTGTTATAATCTCATTTCTCAAAGTTGCATACGTATAACTGTCTGCCATTTCGAGCATACGAGTAGGCATCTGAATACCAACCGAAGAATTCACCGAGATTTTCGCTTTGCCCTCCTTACCACGGCGTGTAGTTACCAAAATTACGCCATTTGCACCTCGAACACCGAATACAGCAGTGGCAGAAGCATCTTTCAGTACTGTCACACTTTCTATTTCATTCGGATCCATTTGATAAAACGAACGTTCCACACCGTCCACCAGGATCAGAGGAGAAGAAGCACTTTCTGTCAAAGACCCTACACCGCGAATAAACACTTTGGGATCTTCCCGCCCCGGTTGGCCGCTAGTCTGGACGGATGAGAGTCCTGTAATCTGACCCGCCAGGGAATTGGCCACACTTGCATTCGGCGAACGTATCAACGCTTCATTGTTTACAGCAGAAATAGCTCCTGTCAGAGTTTCTTTCTTTTGTGTACCATAGGCCACAACTGTAACTTCCTGAAGTTCATTGGCCGTTTCTTTTAAAATAATTTTCAGTTGTTTGCGTCCATTTAATGGCACTTCTTGAGGTTCATATCCCATGAACGAAATTTGCAGAACTGCTTTTTGAAGATTGCTTACTTTTAAATGGAAAACACCATTCATGTCAGTAATAGCACCGTTGGCCGTGCCTTTTTCCTTTACATTGGCTCCAATCACCTCTAAGTTAGATTCATCCAATACAGTTCCCGTTACTGTATTTTGCGCCCATGCCAAGAGCGAACAACACATAAGCATTAACGTACTGATGCACCTCTTGCATCTTTTTAGTCTCGTCAGTTTGTTCATAATAATAAATTTAAGAATTTGAAATAGGTTTGTTAAAAACACTCGCCACAAATTAAGTGATTGTAATAGTTTTTAAGGTACAATTATCATACTAAAAATGGACAAAATAGTACAAAATAAGAAATAAAAAGCATTAAAATTAGCTGTATTACTCATAGTATCAGGGTGTCACGCTAGAAAAATACAGCCTATTCATCGTTTCATCTTGACTTTACCATACTCGAGAGGTGATACTCAAAAAGTTAATTTACCAAGTTCTTCTTTCACCGTAAATCTATGCCAACTCCACATACCATTACCAGACTCCATTGAATAGTTCATAAATAAATTAAAATTGAACTATTGACATACCTATTAGACTTATTATTCTCCTTTATTAATCAAATTATTCCCTATCTTTGACTCCCGAAATTCAAACCTAATACAAAAAACCCATGAAGAAACAACTACTCTCTTGCTGCTTGGCTGCATTGGGACTGACAGCAATTCAAGCGCAAAGCTTCAACGAGTGGAAAGATCCGGAAGTGAATTCCGCAAACCGCTCCGCTATGCACACTAATTACTTTGCTTTCGCATCGGCTGATGAAGCTAAAGCCGGCATTAAAGAAAATTCAACGAATTTCATGACCCTGAACGGTCCGTGGAAATTCAACTGGGTAAGACATGCAGATGCACGACCGACCGATTTTTATCAAACTAATTTCAACGACAAAGGTTGGGATGACCTTCAGGTGCCTGGCGTTTGGGAGTTGAACGGTTACGGTGATCCTATCTATGTCAACGTAGGATATGCCTGGAGAAGCCAATTCAAAAACAATCCCCCGCAAGTACCGACAGAAAACAATCATGTAGGCTCTTACCGGAAAGAAATCATCCTTCCTGCTGACTGGAAAGGCAAAGAGATTTTTGCACATTTCGGCTCGGTAACTTCCAACATGTACCTTTGGGTGAACGGACGTTACGTAGGATATAGCGAGGACAGCAAACTGGAAGCCGAGTTCAACCTGACCAACTACCTGAAACCGGGTAAAAACGTGATTGCTTTCCAGGTATTCCGCTGGTGCGACGGCAGTTATCTGGAAGATCAGGACTTCTTCCGCTACTCTGGCGTAGGACGTGACTGCTATCTTTACGCACGTGACAAGAAATACATCCAGGATATTCGCCTCACTCCAGATTTGGATAGCCAATATAAAGACGGTACGCTGAACATAGCCGTTGATCTGAAAGGAAGCGGCACAGTTGCCTTGGACTTGACAGATACTCAAGGTAACAGTGTAGCAACTGCCGACCTGAAAGGCTCTGGCAAATTAAACACTACCCTATCCATCTCCAACCCGGCCAAATGGACTGCCGAAACGCCTAATCTCTACACGCTGACCGCTACACTGAAAAACGGCAACAACGTAGTAGAAGTAATCCCCGTTAAAGTAGGATTCCGCAAGATTGAGCTGAAAGGCGGACAGATACTCGTCAACGGACAACCGGTGCTCTTCAAAGGAGCCGACCGTCACGAAATGGACCCGGACGGCGGTTATGTCGTTTCTCTCGAACGTATGTTGCAGGATATCAAAGTGATGAAAGAATTGAATATCAACGCTGTACGTACTTGTCATTATCCGGACGACAACCGTTGGTATGACCTTTGTGACCAATATGGTCTGTATGTAGTGGCCGAAGCCAACGTAGAATCTCACGGAATGGGTTACGGCGATCAGACACTGGCAAAGAACCCGAGTTACGCTAAAGCTCACATGGAGCGTAACCAACGCAATGTACAACGTGGATACAACCATCCGTCCATCATCTTCTGGTCACTGGGCAACGAAGCCGGCATGGGACCGAACTTTGAGAAATGCTACACTTGGATTAAGAACGAAGACAAGACACGTGCCGTACAGTATGAACAAGCAGGAACCAGCGAATTCACCGATATTTTCTGCCCGATGTATTATGACTACGACGCTTGTATCAAATATAGCGAAGGCGACATCCAAAAGCCGTTAATCCAATGCGAATACGCACACGCTATGGGTAATTCACAGGGAGGATTCAAAGAATACTGGGACATCATCCGCAAATATCCGAAATATCAGGGCGGATTTATCTGGGACTTTGTAGATCAATCCTGCCACTGGAAAAACAAAGACGGAGTAAATATCTATGGTTATGGCGGCGATTTCAACAAATACGACGCTTCGGACAACAATTTCAACGACAACGGTTTAATCAGCCCCGACCGCGTGCCTAATCCGCATGCATACGAAGTGGCTTATTTCTATCAGGATATATGGACTACTCCTGCAGATCTTGCCAAAGGTGAGATCAATATCTTCAACGAATATTTCTTCCGCGACCTCTCTGCATATTATATGGAATGGCAATTACTGGCAAACGGGGAAGTAGTGCAAACAGGCATTGTATCCGACCTGAAAGTTGCACCCCAGCAAACTGTGAAAGTGCAAATTCCGTTGGACGTGAAGAATATCTGTCCTTGCAAGGAATTGTTGCTGAATGTGAGCTATAAACTGAAAGCCGCCGAAACGTTGCTGCCGGCAGGAACGACTATCGCTTACGACCAGTTAAGCATCCGCGACTACAAAGCACCGGAACTGAAACTGGAAAATCAACAGGCTTCCAACATTCCGGTTATCGTGCCCAGTATTTTGGACAACGACCGCAATTACCTGATTGTGAAAGGTGAAAACTTCTCTATGGACTTCAATAAGCACAATGGTTACCTTTGTCGCTACGACGTCAACGGCATGCAAATGATGGAAGACGGCAGCGCACTGACTCCTAACTTCTGGCGTGCACCGACCGACAATGATTTCGGAGCCGGACTGCAACATAAATACGCTGCCTGGAAGAATCCTGAACTGAAACTGACTTCTCTGAAACATGCTATTGAAAACGATCAGGCAGTGGTTCGTGCAGAATATGACATGAAGTCGATTGGCGGAACATTATCGCTGACTTACACCATTAACAACAAGGGAGCAGTGAAAGTTACCCAAAAGATGGCGGCAGACAAGAGCAAGAAAGTTTCTGACATGTTCCGCTTCGGTATGCAAATGCGGATGCCTGTCAACTTCAACGAGGTAGAGTACTACGGTCGTGGTCCGGGAGAGAACTATGCTGACCGTAACCACGGAGCCATGTTAGGCAAATACCGCCAGACGGTGGAAGAACAATTCTATCCTTACATCCGCCCGCAGGAAACCGGAACCAAAACGGATATCCGCTGGTGGAGACTTCTGAACATTAGTGGTAACGGATTGCAATTCATATCGGATGCTCCTTTCTCTGCTTCTGCCCTGAATTATACCATCGAGTCATTGGATGACGGTGACGGTAAAGATCAACGTCACTCACCGGAAGTAGAAAAGGCAGACTTCACCAATTTCTGTATCGATAAGGCACAAGCGGGACTTGCTTGTGTGAACAGTTGGGGAGCCATCCCACTGGAAAAATACCGTCTTCCTTACCAAGATTATGAGTTAAGTTTTATTATGACTCCTGTATATCATAAAATAAAGTAAAAAACATAGTTAAAAAACACGGTATCAGAGAACAAGAATACCGAATTTAAAGTACTTTTGCAGCCGGAAACTAATTTAACCGAATTAGTTTCCGGCTTTTTCTTCCTTAACCCCCTTAATCTATATGGACGAACAGCACACTGGCAACAAACGCATTAAATTAAAAAACAGATATTTATTAAGTATGAAAAGTAGAATTGTTTTATTTGCATTTTGCGTAGCCCTCTTGTCTAGTTGTGGCAATAAGGGCAATGACACAGGAAAGGCTCCTGAATATGCAGTACAAGAGTTACAAAAAACAACTGCCAATTTAACAACCGCTTATCCGGCTACAATCAAAGGTAAACAAGATGTAGAAATCCGCCCCCAAGTATCAGGCTTCATCACAAAACTCTGTGTAGACGAAGGAGCAGCTGTACGTAAAGGACAAGTGTTGTTCATTGTTGATCCGACTCAATACGAAGCAGCTGTACGCACTGCCAAAGCAGCAGTGGCTACAGCAGAAGCAGCAGTGAGCACTCAACAGATGACGTATGACAATAAGAAAGAGTTGAACAAAAAGCAAATCATCAGTGACTATGACCTGGCAATGGCAGAAAACTCCCTGGCACAGACCAAAGCCCAGCTGGCACAAGCAAAAGCACAACTGACCACTGCTCAACAGAACTTGTCATTCACACAGGTTAAAAGTCCGTCAGATGGCGTTATCAACAATATCCCTTATCGTGTAGGAGCATTGGTAAGCCCTTCTATCGCTACACCGATGACTACTGTTTCCGAGATTGACGAAGTATATGTATACTTCTCAATGACAGAAAAGGAATTGCTGGCAATGACCAAGTCCGGTAGCACTATCAAAGAAGAAATCAGCAAAATACCGACTATCAAACTACAATTAATCGATGGTTCCACATACGATATAGAGGGTAAAGTGGATGCTATCACAGGCGTTATCGACCAATCTACCGGTTCGGTAAGCATCCGTGCCATCTTCCCGAATAAGGAACATGTATTGCGTAGCGGAGGTACTGCAAACGTTCTGATTCCTTATGCTATGGAGAATGTAATCACTATACCGCAGTCTGCAACAGTAGAAATCCAGGATAAGAAGTTCGTTTATGTTCTGCAACCGGACAACACGGTAAAATATACAGAAATCAAAATCTTCAATCTGGATAACGGAAAAGACTACTTGGTTACTTCCGGTCTGAATTCAGGAGATAAAATCGTAATCGAAGGAGTACAAAACCTGAAAGATGGCCAGAAGGTTCAGCCTATCACACCGGCGCAAAAAGAAGCAAACTATCAACAACATTTGAAAGACCAACACGACGGTAATTTAGCCACAGCCTTCAACTAATAATCAGATAATCATTATGAAATTAGATAGATTTATTAACCGTCCGGTACTATCAACCGTTATTTCTATCCTGATAGTCATCCTGGGGGCTATCGGATTGGCGACACTGCCTATCACGCAGTATCCGGACATCGCGCCTCCTACCGTTTCGGTAAGAGCCACCTATACGGGAGCCAGTGCATCGACCGTATTGAATTCCGTGATTGCTCCGTTGGAGGAACAAATCAACGGTGTAGAAAACATGATGTATATGACCTCAACTGCGTCAAACACGGGTTCCGGTGATATATCCATATATTTCAAACAAGGAACAGATCCGGACATGGCCGCCGTCAATGTACAAAACCGTGTCTCTATGGCACAAGGTCTGCTGCCTGCCGAAGTAACTAAAGTCGGTGTAACCACTCAAAAACGCCAGACTTCCATGTTGGTAGTATTCTCTCTTTATGACGAGACGGATACCTATAGCGAATCGTTTATTGAAAACTATGCTAAGATCAACCTGATTCCTCAAGTTCAACGTGTACAGGGTGTAGGTGATGCCAACGTTTTAGGTCAGGATTATTCTATGCGTATCTGGTTACGACCGGATGTCATGGCACAATACAAGCTCGTTCCCGGTGATGTTTCCGCTGCTCTGGCAGAACAGAATGTCGAAGCTGCTCCAGGACAGTTCGGTGAACGCAGTGACCAGACTTTCCAATATACCATCCGTTATAAAGGACGCTTGCAACAGCCTGAAGAGTTTGAAAATATCGTTATCAAATCTCTTCCTGACGGTGAAGTACTCCGTCTGAAAGATATAGCAGAAATTCAGCTGGACCGTTTGGGATATAACTTTACCAACCGGGTAGACGGTCACAAATCTGTGACTTGTATCGTATACCAGATGGCAGGAACCAATGCGACACAAACCATCAGTGATATTGAGGCATTGTTGGATGAAGCATCAAAAACGTTGCCTACCGGATTGAAACTGAACATCTCCATGAATGCCAATGACTTCCTTTTCGCTTCTATCCATAATGTGGTGGAAACACTGATTATTGCTATCCTTCTGGTTATTCTGGTGGTGTACTTCTTCTTGCAGGATCTCAAAAGTACGCTCATTCCGTCCATCTCCATCATCGTGTCGCTGGTGGGTACATTCGCCTGCCTGGTGGCTGCCGGGTTCAGTCTCAACATCCTGACGCTGTTTGCATTGGTGCTTGCCATCGGTACGGTGGTGGATGATGCCATTGTGGTGGTGGAAGCGGTGCAATCCAAGTTCGATGCCGGATATAAATCGGCTTATCTCGCTACCAAAGATGCGATGGGAGATGTAACGATGGCTATCGTTTCCTGTACCTGTGTGTTCATGGCTGTGTTTATTCCTGTGACGTTCATGGGTGGAACCTCCGGTGTGTTCTATACACAGTTTGGTATCACGATGGCAACTGCCGTAGGTATCTCTATGATTTCGGCTCTGACGTTGTGTCCGGCTCTGTGTGCCATCATGATGCGCCCGTCGGACGGAACCAAGAGCGCCAAGAGTATCAACGGCCGGGTGCGTGCAGCTTACAATGCTTCATTCAATGCCGTGCTGGGTAAATATAAGAAAGGTGTGATGTACTTCATCCGTCACCGCTGGATGGTGTGGACCTCATTGATAGCTGCTGTTGTATTGCTGGTTTATCTGATGAGTACTACTAAGACAGGGCTTGTTCCGCAGGAAGACCAGGGCGTCATCATGGTGAACGTCAGCATCTCTCCGGGAAGCACGCTCGATGAAACAACGAGGGTAATGGATAAGCTTGAAAGTATTCTTCAAGATACGCCCGAAATAGAACATTATGCCCGCGTAGCAGGCTATGGACTTATATCCGGCCAGGGAACTTCTTACGGTACCATTATTGTCCGTCTGAAGGACTGGAGTGAACGGAAAGGGAAAGATCATAGTTCGGATGTGGTGGTTGCCCGCCTCAATGGGCAGTTCTACGGTATCAAGGAAGCACAAGTATTCAGTTTCCAGCCGGGTATGATTCCGGGTTATGGTATGGGTAACTCTATCGAGCTGAACCTTCAGGACAGGACCGGTGGCGATATGGCAACGTTCTACCAGGCGGTAATAGACTATTTGGGTGCCTTGAACCAGCGTCCCGAAGTAGATATGGCTTATACCGCTTACGCCATTAACTTCCCGCAGGTATCGGTAGAAGTCGATGCAGCCAAATGTAAGCGTGCAGGAATTTCTCCGGGTGCAGTGCTCGATGCATTGGGCAGCTACTGTGGTGGTGCATACATTTCCAACTATAACCAGTTTGGTAAAGTGTATCGTGTGATGATGCAGGCTTCACCTGAGTATCGCCTGGACGAGCAGTCACTGGACAACATGTTTGTACGCAATGGCGCAGAAATGGCTCCGGTAAGCCAGTTCGTGACACTGAAGAAAGTGTTGGGGCCGGAAACTACCAACCGTTTCAACCTCTACAGCTCCATTGCAGCCAATGTGAACCCTGCCGAAGGTTACTCTTCGGGTGAAGTGCAAAAGGCTATCGAAGAAGTGGCTGAACAGGTTCTGCCTACGGGCTACGGATATGAATACGGAGGTATGGCTCGTGAAGAAGCAAGTACCGGTGGCGGACAGACGATTTTCATCTATGCCATTTGTGTATTCCTGATCTATCTGATTCTGGCATGTCTTTATGAGAGTTTCCTGGTACCGTTTGCCGTTATTTTCTCCGTTCCGTTCGGGTTGATGGGATCGTTCCTCTTTGCCAAGTTCCTCGGACTTGAAAACAACATCTATCTGCAAACGGGTGTGATTATGTTGATCGGTCTGCTGGCCAAGACGGCTATCCTGATTACGGAATATGCCATAGAGCGTCGCCGTAAGGGTATGGGTATTGTGGAGTCTGCTTACTCTGCCGCACAAGTCCGTCTGCGTCCTATCCTGATGACGGTACTGACGATGATCTTCGGTATGCTTCCGTTGATGTTCTCTTCCGGTGCAGGTGCCAATGGTAACAGTTCACTGGGTACGGGTGTTGTAGGCGGTATGCTTGTCGGAACGCTGGCTCTGCTCTTCGTGGTACCTGTGTTCTACATCATCTTCGAGTTCCTGCAGGAAAAAATCCGTCCGCCGATGGAGGAGGAAGCCGATGTGCAGGTATTGCTCGAAAAGCAGAAAAGTGAGGCCGAACGGGCGAAGAATTGAGTTTATGCAGAGGAAACGGAATAAAAAAACAGATTGGAAAAAATGAAGAAACATATCATCCTATTGTCCGCCGCCGGTTTGCTGTTCAGCAGTTGCGGCGTGTACACCAAATACAAACCCGCTACCGAGGTTCCCGACGGCCTCTACGGGGAAGAAACGGCCGCTTTTACGGAGAGCACCGACGGTTCTCCGGTGGCTACCGAAGACAGCCTGATCCGTGGCTTGGGCGGAATGGACTGGCGCGAGCTTTTCACTGACCCCCACTTGCAGGCGCTTATCGGGCAGGGGTTACAGAACAATACCGACTACCAGTCGGCACAACTCCGCGTGGAGGAAGCCGAAGCCACCTTGCTGTCCGCAAAGCTTGCTTTCCTGCCCTCCTTTGCTCTTGCACCGCAGGGCACGGTGAGCAGCTTTGACAGCCACAAGGCTACGCAGACCTATTCGCTGCCCGTCACTGCCAGTTGGGAACTGGATATTTTCGGCCGTATGCGCAATGCCAAGAAACAGTCGAAGGCGCTCTATGCGCAGAGCCGGGACTATCGCCAAGCGGTGCGCACCCAGCTCATTGCCGGGATAGCCAATACCTACTAT
>OJJA01000403.1_pt1 | contig 18027 bp, 10 predicted proteins | sample 1596031 | NCBI WGS metagenome assembly OJJA01 (sample SAMEA4350132, study PRJEB24818) | metagenome | biome: human; feature: gut; material: faeces | place: Denmark | collected 2013-09
GTCTGGGTTCCCGCTCCTCGTTTTACTCCCGTATTACATACCTATCAGGGAGTAAAAGATTTTGCAAAGTCATTAGATGAGTTGAACATGAATTCTATATTCCTTGTATCTTATGCAGAAACTAAAACAATATATAAGAGTGATGTATTGATGCATTATTCTACTTATAAGACACAAGAAGAAAGCTATCTACTAAGCGGATATTCTAAACAATATCAAAGTCCAACTAATGATCCGGTACGTGATTTGATTGATGAGGCTCATAAACATGATATAAAAGTATTTTTCTGGTTCGAATATGGTTTTATGGGAGAGGGGCGTCCGATATCACTTGATAATCCTTTATTAGCAAAGAATCCTCACTGGTTAGGAATAGACAATCAGCAACACCCCGCCAATTACAATCAACATGATTATTACTTCAATGCCTATAATCCAGCTGTACAGAACTTCTTAATAGAACTAATAGAAGAGGCATTGACGCTTTATCCTGATTTAGATGGTATTCAAGGTGATGACCGCTTACCTGCTATGCCTCGAAATTCTGGATATGATACATATACAGTCTCCCTCTATCAATCACAACATCAAGGGAAAAATCCTCCTACAAATTATAATAATTTGGAATGGGTACGTTGGCGTTTGGATATTTTAAATACCTTTGCAAAACGATTATATAAAAGGATTAAAGCAAAGAGTCCGAATGTTATGATTAGTTTCGCCCCAAATCCTTATCCCTGGTGTGAAGAGAATCTGATGCAGGAATGGCCTCGTTGGTGTAAAGAGAAAGTTTGTGATTTGTTGGCTGTTCAGTGTTATCGTTATAGTATCGAAGCGTATCGTGCTACGGTTTCAGAAGTATTGAAATATATACATCAGAATAATCCAAACCAATTATTTGCACCTGGTATGATTCTGATGGAAGGGAGTAGTTCCAAAATGTCACCGGAACTGTTACGGGAGCAGCTCCGTGTAAACCGGGAGTTGGGGATTAATAGTGAGATTTATTTTTATAATAAGGGGATTGATAATCTTTCTGTTAGAGAAGTCTTAAAACAGACATATTCCCAGAAGATTAAATTCCCAGCAAATTAAATACTATGATAAGATATATTTTGATTGGACTTTTACTTTGTGGACAAGCTATAAGCTTTGCCCAAATTATATATCACGATGCATCAAACTTCCCTTTATTGGGAAAAGCTACAGAAACTAATAGTGCACGATACGAAAGGTTTCCAGATTCACTGAGGAATATATCTCGTTCTCCTCTTTGGAATTTGAGCCGTAATTCGGCAGGAATGGCCATACGGTTTCGTAGTAATTCTACTCAAATAGCGGTGAAATGGGAAAATCTCTTTAATAATCATATGAATCATATGACTGATACAGGAGTAAAAGGCCTAGATTTATATTGTTTGGAGGGAAATTGTCTATGGAGATTTGTGAACAGTGCCCGACCAACAGGAAAGATAAATCGAGCAACGATCATTGCCAATATGCAACCGGAAGAGAGAGAGTATATGCTTTATCTTCCTCTTTACGATGGTCTTGTTTCTTTGGCTATAGGAGTGGATTCGTTAGCCACCATCGATCAGCCTTTAATTGATTATCCGATCCGCAAAAAGCCGGTTGTATTTTATGGCACCAGTATTCTTCAAGGAGGTTGTGCTTCACGTCCGGGGATGGCACATACCAATATCATATCGAGAAGATTGAACCGTGAATGTATCAACTTGGGATTTAGCGGAAACGCACTTTTAGACTTGGAAGTGGCCAAAGTGATAGCCGAAGTAGATGCCAGCGTTTTTGTTTTAGACTTTGTGCCTAATGCTTCTGCAGAACAGATGAAAGAACGAATGGAAGCATTCTATCATATCATTCGTAGTAAACATCCGGCTACGCCAGTCATTTTTATAGAAGATCCTATTTTCACTCATACACTTTATGATGAAAGAATAGCTAAAGAAGTACAAAGAAAGAATGATACGCTAAAGGAAATATTCAATCGGTTAAAGAAGGAAAATGAAAAGAATATCATTTTTATCTCTTCCAAAAATATGTTGGGAGAAGATGGAGAAGCTACTATAGACGGTATTCATTTCACAGATTTAGGCATGATGAGATACGCTGATTTAGTTTATCCAATCATTAAGAAAGCAATCAAATAAAATAGTGACGCTATCCACTCGGTATAGCGTCACTATATGCAGCTTATAGCGACACTATCTTGTTGACATAGCGTCACTATTTCCAATACTCTGGATAGATAGCTTTTTGTACATTATATCAATAGAAACAAATCTTCAAATACCAAAATGATATTTTATCATTTTGGTATTTGAATGATGCTATAATTGAATTTATTCAGGCGAACAGCCGGATATAGAAAAGAATCGCATAGATTAGCCATTAGTATTATTCAGAAATTAAAGAAATCCATCCCTTATGGAGCATAATCATTATTATTTGATATTATGCATTGCATGGTGAATATCTTTTTCAATCTATTTGTGCTTTTTGTTCAATAAAGTAAGTTCATAAAAGCTCTTCTAATAAATCAATAAATCCTATTTTTATGAGCCCAAATAGCTTTCTTTAAAACGTACGTGCTGTTTCTTATAAACCAACCGTATGTTTCTTTAAAACGAACCGTACGTTTCATTACAATCAACCGTGTATTTTCCACAAACAATACGGTAATTTATATGCAAATGCCCGTTCTTTTATTCGTAATTATGCATATAAATACCGTATTTCATTGTTTTCTCGCTCTACTTTCTTTCATTCATAAAAAGTGGAAAATAGTAGAATCAAAGAAAAAACGACAGTATGTCAACTAATTTAATATAAAATAATCACATTGATATTTATGTTCTCCAAAACCATTTGATTTTTGTGAAGAACATAGTTACTAAAACAGCCAAAGAAGTAAGGATTACTCCTTGAAGAAATCCCAACCAGGCATTTTGTTGAAAATAAGATAATAATGAAGCAATTCCAAGTATATTAGCCAATGGCATAATCAACAAATCGCCGACCACATAAGCTATCATCGGATTCTGACCGGACATCACCAAAAAACGAGTACTTTTGACACATCGGAAATAATCACAAACGATACTTAGAAATAAAAGAGCCAGAAAAGCCAGCCCGGAAGTTACAAAGAAATAACTAAAAGTAGTTGGATCTTTTTTAATGCCATCCTGGAAAGGCTCAAAACACAAACCCAGAAGAAGTAAATATGCTCCTGCGTTAAACAACTTTTTCCATAATAAAGCTATTCCATCCACCTTATGTGGAAATACACACTTGCCAGTTAATAACAATAAAACAGTAATCACCAGATTAACAACCAAATTACGAGTGTATAGACCGTAAAGATTGCCAATGATGATAACAACGGATAATATCATTAGCATAATACTCATTTTACGATAAGGAGATGTAGCATAATCATCCGTCTCTTTTTGATATGCTTTCATCCACTCCGCTAAATACTCACCGGCTATACTGCCGGGAATAACGATAAATAAGTATTTCAAATAGTCAAACCGATACATCCACAGCAAAGGAGTATAATTAAACACACTCTGTGTCCACGAACCATCAACTGTACTTCCTAATATCATAGCCATCAACAATATCAGAATTCCTAAACGCATCCAACGATTATGCATTGTGAAAATGTAAAGGATAGAACCGAAAATAGCCATATTGGCTAACAGTAAAATTATGATGTTGCTGGAGAATAAGCTGAATGTTTTCCCATCCGCATAAGAAGTGGTAGCCAACATAATAGCAGCAACAATGTAAGCTCCAACTTTTATTGAAGTATGTGCCCAATCCGGCATTTTCAAAGGAATACGCATGAACATGGGAAATAGAACAGCAAAACAGAGTATAGCCAGCAGCCATGCCCTCATATCTTGCGGGGAACTTAACATATACGGATAAAAATGCTGGATGAAAATAGCAAAGAAAGTCAACTGAATCCCTCGTTTGACAGCTTCATAAACGAGTTTTAGCTTTGAATCACCTTTTTCAGCACGTTTCCTTATGGAAAAAGGAAACGCAGCTCCCATAGCGAACAGGAAAAAAGGAAACACAAGATCTACCCAAGTAATACCGGGCAACAGAGGATTAAACACATGATCCGGCGGAGGTGTTTGAGCATGGCTCATCCAACCGGGAAGAACATGCGTTACGATGGTAGCCGAAAGTACCATCGTAATAATTGCATATCCTCGTAAGGCATCTAAAGCTAAAGCTCTGTTGTTCATAAAGATCCTCCCTCACGCATTCCTTTTTCTACTTCTTTCCAAAGATTCTTTTGGATGATGTGTACTATATCAAACACCATTAGTCCATCCGATCGACGAAGGTTCATTTCTATTGTTTCGGACAATTTCCCCGGATTATCATAGAATTGATCCACCAAGATACCCCCCATAAACTTGTTATCTTTAAGAATCTGACGCAAGTGCTGACAGGAACCTTCTACACAGTACCATGTACCGGCTTGAGCTTGCGAGTCTGTCTCGTTCCAGATGTTGCGGTTCGTTTTTTTGTATTCCTCTATCGTTATGTCTGTATAGTAATTTCCAGTTGCATACAAATCGATTAGTTCTGCGTATCCGTAATTTTTATATTCGGGAGTGGCCCAACTAAAGTCTTGAGCCGGATCATACTTTTTGCTAGCGAAATTAACTCCCACTTCGTAATAAGATGGATACCAAGCTCCGGTATATGTGCCAAAAGAAACTTTTGGATTGGCAGCCTTCACTTCCTTACGTGCCAATGCCATATAATCAGTAATGTTTTTTGTTCTCCATTCAATCCATTTCCGGAAATACTTTCCCGGTTGGGTGATAAACTTTCCATCCGTATTCTTCTTCCAAACAAAAATATCTTCGGGGAACTTCGCCACTTTCTTACCTATATATGCTTCAAACTTTTCACGTGACAGCGGTGAGAAGTCGGCTGTTATACCATCATAACGTACACGATCGAGCATCAAACCGTCCAAATCAGAGTATTTGGTCACCACTTCTTTCAGTACATTTAGAATATGCGTACGATATTCCTCGTTCAAAGGATTGATCATAGCACCATATTTATGTTTTTCTTCCGTAATCGGAATAATACCTTTCTCGGGAGTATACACCATGGATGCCCATTCCGGATGTCCGCTGTATACCATTCCACGATCGAAATAATTATGCCCGGCACAGAATACATTTAATGAAGCATGAACCTCAAGACCCAATTCGTGCCCTTTTTTAATGAAGTATTGCAAATAATCAAAATTCCCGGCCTTTGCGCCTTTCCACTCTTTCATTTGTGGGGCAAACTGACTTTGATAAAGTACTTCTCCCGTAATGGGCCGTATATCCACTATTGCATGAGTGAAACCTACTGATTTGATTTTCTCCAAATAATAGTCAATCGAGTCTTTATGGCTGAAACGTTCGAAGTTAGCTTCGGCATCGAACCACATTAACGCAGGTTTCTTTTTGATTACAATCCGGAAAGGAGAAGCAGGAATAGCCGCATTATTGCATAATTCTCCCAACATATAATTCCGGAAACAATAACGTACCTCTATGGGGTCATTGATCGAATCATTCCAGACCTTTACAGTAGAAGAACCACTGATAATTTCCGCTTTGGCCGGTCGGAATATACCATCCGTCCCCACTATTTCAAATCCTTTCACGTTTTGATTTTCCGGTGTCAATCCTTCTTCACCATGTTCAAAGTCTATTTCTACTACGTTCCCTTTTACCCGGTGGAATTTGTATATAGGACCGGAATATTGAATACCTTTACGATGATACGTTTTTGCCAATGCCCAATAAGCCAGTCGTTCACCCACCTTTATCTTATAGGGCGAATGAATAAAGTTTTCACTCCCGGCATCACCTGTGGTCACCATTCCAACATTTGGAACAGCTGACATCAGCTCCAGCTGGCATTGACGGAACCAAGCCCAATCCAGTTTATCATTGCCTTCCGATTTCCATGGTGCAATCTGTACGTAATAAAATGGCATTTGGGGATTGTTGAAGAATGTTCTCCATTGAGAAACCATTGCAGGAAATAATCTCTTATATAATCCGGGATCGGGTGTGTTTGCTTCACCTTGATACCAAATCACTCCTTTAACAGGAAATCCTTTCCATGGATTCACCATTGCATTCCACAATAATGTAGGAGTCCCTGCCGTCCACCTGAACTCTTTCTGTATTACATCAGGCAATGCTATTTCCGGAAAGCCCGATAAAGTCTCTTTATTCATCCAAGCCTCTATTTTTGACATACTCCAGGAACAATGTATCAGACCGACAGGAACATCCAAAGATTGCTGTAACTGATTGCCAAAGAAATAGGCAGTTGCACTGAAATCAGCGACATCTTCCGGAGAGGCTTCTTTCCATTCTCCGTCCACCCCAGCTTCCTGTGGAATGGTACTCCAGGCATTTTTTACAGTATAGAGACGCAGTGGACGTTTGGGATTAGCAGATACAATGTATGGCTGGGAACCAAACACAGGCTGTCCACGGAATCCTTTCACTGGCATTTCCATATTCGACTGTCCGGAACAGAACCAGACTTCTCCTATTAAAATATTCTGCAATGTGAGGTCCTCTCCATCCGAGAACGTAATACTATACGGACCTCCAGCTACCGGTGTTTGGAGAGAAAGTTTCCATTCACCTTTTGCATCAACATTCGTTTGGATTTTTTTATTATTCCATGAAGCGGTAGCCTGCACACGTTTTCCCAAAGTCGCTGTTCCGGAAAAAGTAACTTCCGATTGTTGCTGTAACACCATATTATCCCCCCAAATGGAAGTAAGGGTTACTTTCGCTTCTGTTTTCAGGAGAAACGAGAAGCATATCAATAATATAAAATATTTGGCTTTTAACATATGATTCTTATTTGTTTTCGACAGCTTCAGTATACACATTGCCGAAGCGATCTGTTACTTTCACTTCTATTTTAGCATTTTTATTACGGGGAGTAGCATGAAATAGATGTTCGGTAAGAACTGGGGAAATCCATTCATATTTCACCTTTTCTTTGTCAGAACAGATTGCTTTGGCTGCAGGATCATATCCTTTGTAGCGTTGCATTTCTCCCATTCGCTTTCCGTTTTCATACCATTCCACTTTCCACTGTTCATCCCAGTTCCATACGTTAGCAATAATATCGGAAGGGTACTCGTCAGATGATCCGGCCTGATATACATGTAATTGATGCTCTTTCGGGTAGCCTGCACTTTTATATAGCCATTTCACTTGGTTCCCGTCTACTTCATATACCCCATATCCCCTCGGAGTACCATCCACATTAATATCTGCACGCCACCAAGTACCGCATACGGCAGCTGTGTTATGTTCCATTAATGAGTCATTAAAACATACGTTTACATTAAAATGTGTATGTCCGGAAATGATGTGGGCATTATAACCTTCCAATAATTTATATAGTGCAGCTGTATTGACCGTTTCATCTTGATCTAGCGTGTTATATCTTAGCTTCTTCTGAAGACTGGAAGGAATATGCATCACTACAAAGACAAGTTTGTCTTTGGGCACATAAGAGAGGTCTTTCTCCAGCCATTGGAAAGTACGTTCATCAATGTAACCTATATATTGATAATCACGGTTGACATAAAAGCAATTGTCAAGCACGATATAATGAGCATTACCTTTATTTAATGAATAGTAGATAGGACCGAAATAACTTTCGAAAGTGCGATAAGAATATTCAAAAGTACGCCCTCCATACGTCATGTCGTGATTACCAATTGCCCGATAGATGGGAATCTCTAATGATGATACCGTATCTATATAGGAAGGATATAAAGAAGGAGTATCTCCTACGATATCCCCACAATCTATGCCGAATACTTCTTTTTTGCCCATATACGGACGAATATATTCTTTCATATCTTGCAGATATTTAGCATAAGCCTTTACGTCATCTTCGGAAGTAACCTGCGCATCTGCCTGCACCAAAAACAAATGATTGATCTCATTTTGCGGATTTCTTACCAATTCGAAGTCGTAAATATCTTGCTTGGCCGGATTCAGCTTCTGATAGAATAAAGGTATTGTTTGTTCTGTTTTCGGTAAATATCCGGAAGGAGTGGATAAATAAATGAAACGAACATCCCTATTAGGGGGGAGAGTATATTGGCCTTGCTGGTCAGTCAAAACACAGTCTATTCCGTCGGTCACTACTACCCCCGGGACTCCTGTCCCATTACAGGTTACTTTCCCGCGAATAGGGTTAGAAGGAATCTGGGCTTGTAAATTCAAGCCCAGACCTATTAATAAAAAGAATTGTAATAAATATATTTTCATAATTAGTTGGTTAGTTCAAACCTCATTCTTCGATAGATTCCAGATATTTATCAAAGCCTGTTTTAAAAGCGTTCCAATAGTCGTATTTCTTAACGTGGCAAAGGTCGAAGGCAAAGAAGCCGTCACTATTACTGATACAAGCATCAATAGTATCCGGAATTTTTGCAGATTGTCCTCCGTCAGTCCATCCGGTACTGTTACCGATATCTGGTCCGCCTGCAAAAGGTACATCTCCTTGTAACAGTTCACGTCCATTCTTACAAAAACCTTCCATGGTCCATTCGCCACTTCCATATATATTGTTCACGGAAGCATAAGCACCCAAAAAGATATAGTCCAAATGGTCCGCATATCCATAATTCTTATAATCGGAAGTAGCCCATTTCGGATAATAAGCGGAGGTGTTGTATTTAGGGCTGGCCCAGTTCACGCCTGATGTATAGTATGTTGAATACCAGGCACCAACATAAACTCCAAACTTGATATTGTTATTGACAGATTTAACTTTCTCGCGTGCCTTTACTATGAAATCATGAATAACTTTCGCTCTGAATTCCAACCACTTCTTAAAATAAACAGGCTGGTCAGAAGGTATTTCATCCGTACCGGGTGCCATAATATCTGCCGGGAAGTTTGCTACAGTTTCACCGATGTATTCTTCGAACTTCTGTTTGGAAATATCTGAAAAATCGCTTTCTAAGCCATAGTCATCATAACGACAACGATCCAATATGATGCCATCCAAATCATATTTAGCCAAGTCGGCCAACAACTGTAAAACAAAGTTTTGTACATCATCATTAGCGGGATTGAAAAATTTCGCTCCATAATCGGTTTCATCGTCCAACAAATCCATCGTATTGGTTAGCCCGTCAGCTAGATTAGCTACACTAGCCCATCCTTTTTTTGATTCATCACGGAACAAGACTCCATCATGTCCTAAATTATACGGACATAAATAGCCTCCTACAAATGTATTGATAGAAGCATTCACTTTTAATCCTTGTATACGAGCCTCCTCAATAAATGCCTGTAAATAATCCCAAGTTTCCGTCCTTTCATAATAACTATATCCGGAATTACCCCATACATCCATACGTTTCACCTGATCTACAACATTAGTATTGAATAATACATCTCCTGTAGTGGGACGTACATCGACAATAATATCAGTGAATCCTGCCGCTTTTATCTTTTCCATATCTTTGGCTATGTTTTCCTTACTATTGGCATAGTCAGGAAAATTAGCAGCCGCATCAATCCAAATATATCGTGGCTTAGCTTCTGCAACATCCGGCTCGTCCGGCTTTTCTGTCGAATTATCGTTCCACGGCCATCCGGGAATTCCATCAGAATCATCACTACAGGAGGTTATTGTAACTGCTCCCAAGAAAGTCAGTATTAGTATTTTTAGAAATTTTCTCATATCATACTTGTTTTATTAGGTATATACTGCCTGATATATCCGCAGTACATTTTTATTTAAGAGTGACTACTGATGCTACGGATCTTTCGTCTCCGCTGGAGTCACTTGTCTTGATCGTCTCTTGCCCATTGACTAACATGCAACTGGAACCACCGCCATCCAAATTGATAGCATCCGTACATCCCAGTGTTTTCATGATATTAGCTACATTTTCGGTGGTCATACCGGCAACTCCCGTTGTCATTCCATCTCCTTCACACACAAAAAGAATCATTTTCTTATCATTGGTGATACCAATAGCCGAACGAGGTCTGTTCACCGTGGCGCCAATATCTGATAAAATTTCTTCTTCGTATGTATTCTTTATGTTTCCATCCAACAGAAGTACGGGGCCACCGCCTATTCCTGTTTTAGCATTTAAGACAGTTCCTGTAGACGGAAAATTTTCATTAGGAGTTGTTTCTGATTTTACCGGTGAGGGCTCCGAATACCAATAAGTAACATTGGATAGTGTTGTGTAAGTCCACATTGATTTGAATGAGCCATCATTCATTTCACAGAATGCAGCTAATACAGGATACCAGAATGGACCGTTAGTCCAATCTTCTGCTGTTACATCATTGTTCTTACACACCATTTCACCGTTACGCCATATTAGGCTTAATGACCCCTCATAGAAGAAACCTCCATTGATTACAATTGTGGAGTTGTTCTCTTCATAAAATTCTTTTGGCTTTTTCAATCCAGTCTTTTCTCCTAATACACCAAATGCTGCCTTACTCATATCACCTACCGCAATATAAGCTATCGCTTTTTTGCCTTCCAGTGTTTCTGGTGATTTATATACGTTGATATGTTCAGGCAAGGTTCCATAAGTGCTTTTCACATTGGTCCAGCCTAAATTTACAATATCAGGATTGGCTTCAACAGGTTCAGTTGGAGTCTCCGGCTCCGCCCATGGCCAATCCGGGATATCAGTGTTATCATCACCACATGCTATGAAAAAAGGCAGTAATGATAATAACCATAACATTTTTTTCTTTGTTGACATATAGCTACTCCTTTAAATGATTTACAGATTTCTTTATCCCATATATGATGAATGGGTATTTTCTCATCATATATGAGATAAAGAGATCAATTAATTATTTGTCGATACAATCAAACTCATATCCTCCGATAACCTTACAGTTGTTATCCACGTAGTAAGCACGGAGCTTATATCCATCTGTTGTCGGAGCAAGCAATACATCACCTGTTGCAGCTACACCATCGGATGAATTGTATGAGGAAAGTGAAGGATTGAATGACAGAGCATCTGAAGTAGATATTGTACCAGTGAATGATCCGTCTGACGTTACATCATACATATATAAGCATGGAGTTCCACCCCATTGCGGGAAATGAGCTGTACATACCAATACAAGATATTGTGCATTATTAAAGCTTCTTGTATCCAGACAGTTGTTATTCATTGCCCAAGAATTACCATTGTCGGAGTCTTCCAGAGATTTACTTGCATTATTATTTGTTCCATTCACCCAATAAAGAATGTTAGAATCATAGTATGACAAAAAATAATCACTTTGAGCAGTAGTTCCTTTAGTCACAACTTTAGTGTTTGATGCGGGAGCTCCCCAATTACCTACACCATTCACTGTTACTACTTGAGGACTTCCCAATACACCGTCTGTTATAATCCAACGAACAAACTTATTGGAACCTGAACTGGCTGTTCCGTCACAAGTAGCAATAATAGAGGCATTAGTATTAATATCTCCTTGAACAGACACTTTCGTACCCATATCTAACCCTGTATTATTAGTATAAGTAGTCAATAAAGTTGGAGCAGTCGTAACAGAAGAAGTCTTATAGATTGAGAAAGACTTGCCATTAGTAGCCTTCGTTGCTAATAATATATTTCCCCTACTATCACTTGTCATACATCCTAAAGATGCAACACTCACACTACCCAAAGTTACATTACCAATCTTATTTCCCGTAGATGCATTGTAATATGCAGGAGTTGTGGTACCATCACCCAAGCAAACTACCAGATTATTTCCGGAAACAGCTAAAGAAGGTGCATTTGCTCCAGTCCAAGGTAAGCCGATAACTCCCATATCCAATTTAAATAATTCTGTCTCACTACCTTTTCTATATCCGTAAGGAATCTTATCCGGTACTGCTTTTTGAATAGTATAAGTTTGCTTTGTCACTCCATCGTGAGCAATCACTGTAAGCTCAACAGGTGAATTAAAATTAAGAGGCTCTGTTTTAGGATCCGGTGACATGGTCGCATGAGCCGACAGTGAATAATCTGCCAAGCAAGAAGATAAATCTTCCGCAGAGATTAAAGATACAGTTTTGTGGTCTTCATCAATAATACCTGTAATGTCTTCAGACGGTATTGAGAAACTTAATAACTGACACTTAGTAGACTTAACTCTTTCGCCTGTGATGCAGATTTGTTTCTTATATCCTTGAGCGTCTGTATAAGTGAAATAATTCTCTTTAGTCAGATCGAGAATTGAAAGAACCGGTTCAATAGTACAGTTTGGTGCCAACTTTGCCTGAATCCTCATCGCTTTCATATATTCTGAAGTTTCATTATCACTATTTTCCGGATAATACCATGGCATAGGAATTACATACTTATCTACAGAAGCATCTGCAATAGTATATACCACAGCCTCTTTATCCACGTATGGCCCAGAAGTAAAGAGTGCAGTCAAGCTCGTGATTCCCTGTCTGTCCGCAGTAGGAAGCACATATTCCGGATCCTGGCAAGAACTCGTGAGAGCCAAAATCCCTAATAATAGATATAATATATTCTTTTTCATAATGTTTTCATTTTAGATTTATTGCCATTCTGCATATTGAGTTACCGCACCGTTATTGTCCAACTCTGCCTGTGGCATTGGGAAACGATACATCTTAGTCGGGAAATTACGATCTTTATCATCACATTCTGTATAAATGTAAGTGAAAGACCCATTTGCATTTTTCTCTATTTTCATTCCATGAAGACGAATACCGGTAAATGCTGTCGCAGATAATTTCCAACGACGCATGTCCCAATAATAATGTCCTTCATAAGCAAGTTCTACTTTGCGTTCCTGACGGATGGCTTTCATTAAATCATCCCCACTTTTGTCTGTGTAAGACAATCCCACTCTGTTACGAATATCTTTTATGTCTTTATTTGCCTTATCCGTATAGCCATTCAGATGATAACATGCTTCTGCATGATTCAGTAATACCTCTGCGTAACGAATTTCTGTCCATGGCTGTGTACTGGCTTGTATGGAAGTAAAATTATGAGCTTCATCTACCAGTTTACGTAAATAATACCCGGTAGTAGAACGTCCTTCCGGTTTGGCATCTGTTTTCCATGCAGCCCAACCATCAGTACCGTTTACGAAAGATTCTATCGGTCTGCCTTTCCATGTTGCTCCATTATAAAGAATGGTAGCTTTAAAGCGTGGTTCTAGTTTATCATAAGGAGGAGTCGTTGTAGTACCTTCAGCAGTATGCCATGCACTCCAATCGGGGAAGCCACTACCATCTGCATATTCATACGATTCAACCATCTCTTGTGTCGGAGTACCGAATCCACCAGTCATGGAATTGCCGTCGAGCGCTTTATCACCTCCAGGAACCATATATCCATCAAAGTCATGAGTCACAGTGGAACTCTTATCATAACAATATTGTAGAATGGCTTCTTTGCTTCCTGCTTTAAAGGCATTTGAATAGTCTTCTTTTGCTTCTAATTCATAACCCATTCCCATCACCTTTTCAGCTGCAATACGAGCGTCATCCCATCTTTCCGCATACAACATAGCTCTCGATAACATTGCATAAGCAGCTCCGCTAGTTAAACGTCCGTTAGGAGTTTTATCAACAGGCAAATGTTCACCGGCATATTTTAGATCATTATATACAAAATTCCATCCGTCGGCTTCCGAACTAACTGGCATATCCTTTTTTATATTATCCAGATTCTCATCGTATATAATCACTTCTTTATAACGCTTTAATAAATCTGTATAGAGATACCCTCTGAAGAAACGCATTTCAGCTTCCAAGCGTTCTTCATCAGCCTGACCAAATGAAGCATATTTCTTTAATTTGTTGATACCTTCATTGACACGGCGCACATATTCGTACATCGTCCCCCAGTTGCCAAGGTAAGTACTAACATAATTCACTGTGAGAACAGAACCTCCATAAGCAATTTCACTAGGTATCTGACATTTAGCCATATAGTTGTAGGAACCATATTTAAGCTGATCTGTCAGAGCTTCTGTCATTCCTGCCAAACATTGTCCATCCCTGTAGGCTCCTAAATAATCTATATAGCGATAGAAATCGTTGACTGCCTGTTCTGCATAGTCGAGTTTACTCCATACAAGTTTATCTGATGCTCTGTCTGTTGGAGTCATGTCCAGATAATCACTACATGAGCCAAGCCCTAAAGAGGCTCCCAACAATATGATACTTAATACTTTTGTTTTCATAATAGAACTTTTAAAGGTTTAGAAAGTCAAAGTTATACCGCCCATAATGGTGCGTTGTTGAGGATAGTATCCGTTATTTACTCCCGGAGATTCAGGATCGATTCCATCAGGAAGACCGGAAATCGTGAATAAATTAGAACCTTCTACATAAATTCTAAGATTCTGAATACCGACAGGACTCATCCATCTCTTGGGGAATGTGTAACCCAATTGTGCGGATTTGAGACGAAGGTATCTACCGTTACGCAACCAGAAAGTGGAAGCTAATCCATTATCTCCTCCGTGTCCTTGATTACCCAGTGTAAGTCGTGGGAATGTTCCATTCGGATTTTCTACTGTATATGCATTCTGAACCAGATATAGTGGTGAGTTGGCTCCTTCTTTAAATGCCTGTGTCCAGACTGTATTATCGTCATATCCATTGTAATAAGTTCCTGTCAACGATACATCAAACAGTGCACCTCCAGTAAATTGTGCACTTAAATCGAATCCATTCCAAGCACAATTCAGGTTCAAACCGTAAGTTAATTCGGGACGATTGCCACGTCCAACACGTGTTCTGTCATCTTCGTCTATTTTACCATCACCATTTAAATCTCTGTATTTGATATCACCGACATTAGGACGAGTGCCATACCAGGCTGAATTGTTTATTTCTTCTTCTGAACGGAATAAGCCATCTGCAACCCACACAACAGAAGCATCGACACTACGTCCTGTGCGTTTTCTCCACTCTACTGTGTTCGGACTATCCGGATAACGGAGATAACGGTTTCTTGCAAATGTCAGATTGAAGCTTGCGCCATAGGAGAATGGCTTGCCTGCCAAGTTTAATTTATTACGATGGCTCACCGTTACTTCAACGCCTTTGCTATCGACCTTATTATAGTTGGCATAAGTATAATAATATCCTCCCATAGATGGGGGGTAATCGCCTCCCATTGCTGTCAAAATATCATAGGTATAATTATAGAATGCGTCAAACTCCATTCCCAACAGACCATTCCACATCGTAAAGTCAAATCCTGCATTGTAAGTTAAGGTGTTCTCCCAAGTTAGAGTAGGATTGGCAATTACAGAGGCGCGTAATGCTTGCATTACTTTTCCATTCAGAATTGTTTGGTATGCATTTTTGTTACCATCCATCAAATTGTAAGTACTAAGGAAAGCATACGGACTCACTGCATCGTTTCCTAATAAACCGACAGATGCACGTATCTTCATATCATCCAGAAATGTCAGACTAGACATAAAATCTTCTTTAGATATTCTCCACGCTACTGACGCTGACGGGAAGAATGCCCAACGTTTCCCACTAACATTGCCGGCAAATTTGTAAGAACCATCATATCGACCTGTAAACTCTGCCAAATACTTATTGTCATAGTCATATTTCAAACGAAAAACATAACCAATACTACGGTTTGCATCACTGTATCCCGAGATTGGAGAGTCTGCCGGTTGTCCAAAGCTCAATTCTGGTAGTTCAGAGAAACTCATGTTCTTATTATAGCCGGAGAAACTGTTTTCTTTATAATCCCGGATTTCTGCTAATACCATTCCTTCTACATTATGTTTTCCGAAGGAGCTTGCATAGTTTATGCTTCCTTGGCCTACCATTTGATGAGAACTATACTGTCCTTCACCTAAATTTATTCCATTTGCTGTGCCGCGAGGATCGTCTGCTTTAGACCAAGTCCAATCTGCTGTCGAAGTCGGCATTTTATGTATATATGTGGAGTAAGGTGTATTCAAATTCTTATTATGAGAAGTTGTATAGTCATAAGCTCCGGTTACTTTCACGCTCAAGCCTTTAACCCAAGGTACATTATATTGTAAAGAGATGTTAGTTTGTAAATCAAAGCTATTGGTATGTTTGTATCCTGATTCATAAATGGCAGCCAATGGACTGTTGGGCAGACTTGTGTTATTCTGTGTGGTAGCAGAATAAAGTCCGTCATATGTTTCCGGCAAATATGGATGCATCATTATAGTCTGATGAGCTACTGACAACCAACCTTGTTCACCCAATTCGGAATTAGAATCCGTACCGCCTGAAGCATATCCCGGAGTTTCACGTTTACCGACATTTCCTGCAATACCTAAACTTAACTGGAAGTTCTTAGCCAGTTGAGTCTCAAGATTAGTTCTTAAATTGTATCTCTTGTAAGAGAAATTGTCAATGTTACCTTTTTGACCTAAATAACCCACAGAAGCAAAGTAACGCATCTTATCACTACCTCCCTGTATTGTTACATTGTGTTTCTGATTAATACCGGTTCCGAATACTTTATCAATATAGTTAACATTATCCCATCCGTCAGTAGGATCACCATTCAACATAGCTTCCACATTCGCCTTTGTAAAAACGGGATTATATTGACTAATGTTTGAAATGCTTCCATTAGCCATTTTATCCATCATGTCAGCCATATTATAATAATATGCAAATTGAGGTCCATTCATAAACTGCGGGAAGTTTGCATTCATAGATGCTCCTATTGAACCATTATAAGTGATTTTGGATTTTCCTTCCTGACCTTTTTTTGTAGTTATAATAATAACACCACCGGCTCCTTTTAATCCATAAACAGCTGCAGAAGCTCCATCTTTCAAAACAGATACACTTTCGATATCATTAGGGTCAATATCATTAATAGAACGAGGCATTCCGTCTACTATATAAGTAACATTATAAATAGAGCCACGAACTCGTAATGTAGCCTGATCGTCTCCGGGTTCACCAGATACTTGAACAGATGAAATACCTGGCAAACGTCCACCTAAAAGACTCGACACATTGGTTGCCGGTGCTTTCAGCAGTTCGTCGCCTTTCACCGCAGATACGGCTCCGGTTAAAGATTGCTTCTTGGCAGTACCATATCCTACCACAATCACTTCATCCAAAGCTGCCACATCATCTTTCATAACCACATTAATGGTCGTCTGACCTGCTACCTTTATTTCCTGATCTGACATTCCAACATATGAGAATGATAAAATGTCTTTTGCGGTGGCCTGAATGCTATATTTTCCATTTACATCTGTAATAGTGCCATTAGTAGTTCCTTTTACGACAACACTTACTCCTGGTAGCGGTTCTCCTATACCATCAGTAACAGTTCCTTTCACTAAACTCTGTGCATGACTACTGATAGCACATGCAAATAGCGCGCAGATTGAAAACATAAATATTTTCAATATACGAGAGTTCTTCTTGATTTTTGAGTTAAACTCTGTCATAGAATTAATTTTTAGATTATTAATATAGATTGGTTAACATATCCATTATTGTTTATAGCTGTTCCAATACTTTCCAGCATTGGTATAACCCTCTTGGTACATGGAAACATCCTTTCCATTTTCCTCCTTTGAGTGGTAGTAGCACTTCACCTCTCCGATTTAAGTATCCATACCATTCGGGATGCTCTTTATCTTTAAAATGGGTCCATGTATAATCGTGTACTTTTTCAAACCATTCCAGACATTGGTTATCTCCGGTCAATTGATAACTCTTCAGAAGAGATATGAGTGTTTCAATATGCACCCACCAGAGTTTCTGGTCCCATTCCAGTTGTTGGGGAGGGCAACCTTTGCGGTCCATAAAATAGTAGATACCTCCATATTCTTTATCCCAAACATATTCAAGCAGTGTAAGAGAGATATTCTAAGGCTATTCGAAGAATTCCGGACGGTTTAGGCG
>OJJA01000409.1_pt1 | contig 17718 bp, 22 predicted proteins | sample 1596031 | NCBI WGS metagenome assembly OJJA01 (sample SAMEA4350132, study PRJEB24818) | metagenome | biome: human; feature: gut; material: faeces | place: Denmark | collected 2013-09
ATTTTTTAAAGTCTTTCTGATGAAAATATTATGCAAAGTGATGGAGATAAATCTTTTTATAATTACTTTTGTAGCTGTGATTTAGTTTAAGTCACTTTGCATAATAAATTTGTTGGCATAAGAACTTGGGAAAGGCTTCTGTTTCGAGGCGCGTCAGAAACGCATCATCATAGACGGAGAATATTATTTTGCGGATCTCGTTTTCTACAACCGGTTGCTTCATTGCAATGTCATTGTGGAATTAAAAAATGACGAGTTCCGCCATGAACACATAGGACAGCTGAATGCCTATGTCAGCTATTATGCCGAGAATGAAATGCAGCCGGGCGACAATCCTCCGGTCGGTATTTTGCTTTGTACACACAAAGGAAAGAAGATGGTGGAATACGCCCTTGGCAGTATGGATAATCATCTTTTTGTTTCGACATACCAGTTACAGTTGCCAAACCGTCAGCAATTAGAACAGTTCTTGATGGACGAATGTCGGGAACAGTCCTCGGAAGTGTGAAAAATAGATAGGAAACACCGAAACGCCTGCAATAATCACGGAATCATTGCAGGCGTTTTGCTTCTTTCCATAACGGAAGCCGACTTTCTATTTCGCACCCCTTTTGTTCAGCACGTCCTTTATCATTTCTTTCACCTCTATTCCCACATTCACGAAATTCCGGTAAAGAATGCGTTCCCGTTCCTCCCTCGACTTGAACGTGTAGAACTTCGGCAGTGGTACATACGCAGCTTCCTCCTTCTTGATTTCCTTCATGTCGAAATCCGTTTTGCAGAAGAACTTCGAGGTCTTGAACTCCTCCGATTCCTGTACGTTCATCGAACCTCCTATACCGGTTTTTGTTTGGATGAAGTCCCGTGCCGTCTGACCGCATATCCAGCCCGTCGGCATATCCGAGATTTTCGAGGCGGGTACGAGGCTGTCCATGTTTTCATTCAGGTTGATGGAAGTTTTGTCCCGGTCTATCGTGACACCCTTTTTGATTTGCACCACCTTGCCGAATATGTCGCTTGACAGCCATTCCAGCGTCTCCTTGGCACGGGCTGAACCGCTCACCACATTGCCCACCGTCGTGATGATTTTTTGCATACCCACCTTTCCGTAATCCGCTTCGAGCTGCGGCAGCTCTTGGAAACCGAGCGTCACGCTCACCTTGTTGCTTCGTGCCGTACCGATCAGGCGGTCTATCTTGTGGAAATAAAGTGTCGGCAGCTCGTCCACGATAATGCTCACGGGGATGTTCTTGCCCTGCCCGGTATTTACGCGGGTAACGAGACGGTTCAAAATAAGGGCGTTCAGTGCCCCGATAATGCTCTCCATCTCCGGGTCGTTCGCTATCAGCAGGTAACTCGGATTCTTCGGGTCGCTCACCTTCAGGTCGAAGTCGTCGCCGTCACGATGGAATATCCAGTAACTCTCTTTGGTCGCCAAGCGCGAGGTATAGACACGCAGCGTACCTATCATACCTTCCAGCTGCTCCATTGCCTTGTTTTTGAAAGCCGTCTGGAACGGACCGAGCAATGGGGCTACCTCGTTGTCGGTCTCCAGTACCTCGAAAATGGTTTGGTAACTCTCATTCAGGAACGACAGGATATGCGGCATGTCCGAGTATTTTCCCAGCCAGTAGGCAGGTTCAACGATTTCTCCGCCCTCTTTGTCCCGCACCACACCCGTTGGCTTCCAGAATTTCGTTTCAGGGTCTTGCCGTTTCTCTGCGTACAGTTTGTTTCCTTTGACATCATAAGGCTCGCGCTCGTAGTTCACGAAGAAATAGATGCAGGCGGCGAGGAAGTTCACAGCCGAGGTCTGGAAGAACTGGTCGCTGCCACCGCCTCCCTCTTTCTTGCCTTTTTGCAGGCTCTCCAACAGCGTCTCCGCCGTCTCGCTGGCCGCAGCGAGGTTGTTGATGTATTTCGCCTGAATGGGATTTACCCGGCGGCTGTACTCCACGTCCACGAAATTAATCATGTTGAACTGGCAGCCTTGGGGCAGCTTGCCGAGTTTCTGGTTTTTCTTGTAGTGGTAGTACAGCTTCGTAGCCAGAGTCGGGAACTTATAGTCATAGACCACCATTGCGAATCCCTTGGCCGAGTGCTGCCGGATAAACGGCTCGATGATACTGAATGTCTTACCCGACCCCGGTGTTCCGACTACCCACGTTCCACGGAAACAGTTGGTTATGTTGGTCCAGCCTTTACGAAATTTGCCCTTGTAGTAATACCGCATAGGGATATTCACGCTGTACGGGGTCTCTATCAGTTCCTCGCACTGCTCGAAACTCTCGTTCTCGAAGTTGAAGCGGTCCTTCATCAGTCCCTCCTTGAGGAACTTGGAGATGTTGTCCAGTGCGACATGCACGAGGATAACCCCCACGAGGGAAGTTGTCATATAGAAGATAATATTCAGCGGCAGCGTATAAAGTCGTGCCTCCATCGGATAACCGAACAGCCATACGGACAGCACTAACAGAACAAAACCGCTTATGAGTGGGTACAAGACCTGCCGCCGGGCGTTGAACTCCAAATGTTTCTTGGCTCTGGTGCCTATACATGTAATGCAGATGAGTAGCACCGTGGCGACCTTACTGTACACGAGGTTTCCGTCGTTATAGATGGTCCACTGCTTGATACGTCCGTGAATGTCGCAGAGTATGCCGCCCCAGTGGTCCAGCATAGCCGGGTCGATGGCATACTCGAAAAACTCCATCAGTACGGAGACATATACCACCGCACGGAATATCCGGTAAAATCCCTGTAATTCCTTGCTCTCTTCCATTGCTATGTCAATTCTTTTTAATGCCCCAGAGAACATGGATATGAGGCCATTGCATACGGTTATCAGCAGTAAGCTGGCAGACATGGGAAACTGCATATAGAGGTTTAAGCCTTAAAGCGTCATATATTGCAGAAGCCCGTACTTCCGCTGTAAACTTCTCAAGGAAAATCCGGACAGCATCGTTAGAGCCACAAGTCATGAAATCAATGAAACCTTCAATCAATTCTTCATTGACATAGTAGAGCTGCCCTTGGAAAATATCATGGTAACGGCTGATACGGCCGTTCCATTCCGTCCGGATTTCTTCCCTGCGGTTCTTTGCGGAAGGAAACCTCTCGTAGCAGTCTATTCCATCATCGAGGAATATGTAATTACCGGAAACGTCCTCTTGCTTAGGACATTTGCATCTCAACAGATACCCGAAAAATCCTTTGTCCGGATGTACTATATCCACATATTGTGGTGCATTGAAATCTTTAATTCCGTTCATAATCATAAATTCAGTTGTTGATGGTTATAATGGGACGCACTTTATGCGCCTGCGTCTTGGGCGTTTCCTGCATGGCTCCGCTGGCTGTCGAGTAGAGCCATGCTTTGACCGTCTGCTGTCCTTCCACCTCCGTCGATGTCCAGTACCAGCACTCGTCGGCTTCGGTCGGAAGCGGGTCTCCGCCGCATTTCTCGATGACCGGATTGATAATGCCACGTGCCGCATACAGCAGGCGCATCTGAGCCACCGAGGGAACATAGGCGCTCTGCCCGTATTTCCACAGGGCAAAAACGGCTTCAGCCATCGGTGAGGCTGTCTCTTCTGTTTCATACAAGGCGAACGTGTTCTCATTCCCGTCGTATGCCGTGATGTCTGCTGACGTACCCTGCTCGACACCAAGGCTGTCGGCAAAAGCTTTCGGCGTCATATCCCACAGATAGACGGCATAGCCGTTTCCTTCCGTTTCCCCGTCGGAGCCGATATGGAAGACGACGGCAATCGCCTGTTCCTTGGATTGTTCGTACTCACTGTACGGTATTACTGTCCCGTCCACACAGAGGACGTGTACGGGATATTTTGTTTCTTCGGATTCTTCTATATGTGCGTCGCAGGCAGCCAACGCCCCGGTTATGAGGAGAACCGGCACTACCTGGCACGTTTTTCTGATAATGTTCTGTTTCATCTTTCCCTTATTTTATAGGTAGTTTAATACCGAGGGCAACCCCTGTACGCAGCACGTCGGCCCCCTTTATCATTACGTCTCCCTTGACTTGCCAGTATAGCGTCCAGCCCGCCCGCAACACATAGTTGTGCTCGTAGCCGAAATGCAGTCCTGCAAGGAACTTCTTCGTGTCGCTTCCGCCCGAAGCCCCGATTCGGAGGCTTCCGTAATGGTTGCGTCCCCTCGTGACGCAGGGTTTGTAAGCCACGCCGAAGCTGTAGGTGCGGTAGTTCCGCCAGAAAGATTTCGGGCATACATGCTTGCAGGATTCGCACTCTGCCCATTGCAGGTAGCCGTTGGCAAAGAACTCCCACGCATGGCGGTAGTTCATCTCGTGTTCGTAGGCCAGCGTCACGTCCAGCCCGTTCTTGTACAGCAGCCCCGCACCGAGTGAGAGGCGGCCGCTGCCTCGCTGTGCATACGCTCCTACGGCGAGGCACATGCAGGCAATCGTCAGGATAATCGTCTTTTTCATCGTCATTCCTCCTCCAGCAATGCCGCGCTGAACGAATCGGCTGACAGCACGTCCTCATAGTCGATATTCAGGCTGATGTTACGCCCGCTGATTTGTTTCTCCGTCATCTCGATGGTCAGCACCTTGTCGTTCGGGAACGTCATTTTCTTGACCACGACCACATTCCGGTAGCCGTGCCGGAACGTCTTGCCCGCCTCCAGCACCAGTGCCGGGGTCAGTTCGATGACCTGTGCGTTGGTCGCCTTGGTCAGTTTCTTGTCTGCCAGCTTCACCCGTATCTCGTCGATGTCGAAGCGGATGTTCGTCCGGTTCTCTATCGAGAAGTCGATGAAGAAATACTCACCCACGGAGTAGATGTTGTTCAGCCGCATGGTCATGCGATGTGCCTTGGTGGCGACGTTGCGGATCTTCGCGGGCGAGTTCCAGATACGCCGGGCGAAGCGTGTCATATCCACGGTGGACATCGAGACCGCCGGGTTGTGATAGGCGTTCCGTTCCTGCAACTGGATTTCCTTGTCAGTTACCGCCTCCCGCACCCGTGTGGTGTAGAGCAGCGCATACTGCGTGCGGTAGCGTTCCGTTACGATAGTCACGATGGCCAGCACCTCGCCGTCCTCGTGTCCGCCCTCTTTCGGTTTCAGGCGGACGATATTGTCTATCGGTTGGTCGCCGACAACCTTATCTGTGGAGATGTCCACGAAGCGTACCGGTTCCGAGGCCGTGATGACCGTCGTTACCTGTTCATTTACCGTAAGTTGTTCCATCTCCTCGTAGGTTCGTTGTGCCTGTACATTCGGCGTTCCCAGCAGCCCTGCCGCCAGAAGAAATGCCGTTACGATTCCTTTTTTGTCCATGTCATTGATTTATTGATTTTGTTTTTCTTCCCTTATCTCTTTTTCCTCTTGTACCTTGTTCCTGCATTCCAGTTCCTCCTGAATCCGCCGCTCGGCAATCTCGCAGTACGCCTGTTCGATTTCAAATCCGATGTAGTGCCGTCCCGTGCGGATAGCGGCCACGGCGGTTGTGCCTGACCCGATACAGTTATCCAGTACAACATCGCCTTCGTCGGTGTAGGTCCGTATCAGGTACTCCATCAACGCCACGGGCTTTTGTGTCGGGTGGTAGAACGCGCCTTTCTTGTGTTCCTTCGGCATGAAGATGACCGAGGTCGGATATTTGTCATCGGCTATGCGTACCGGTGAGAGTTTCATCGTTCCGTAACAACGGTTGGTAAATCCCTCCGTTTTACGCCTCCCGTGATTTCTCCGTTCCGGAGGACACGGTGTCATCTGCGGATGATAGGCCGGCTGTTTTTTATAGAATACCAGAATATCCTCGTGCTGCCGGAACGGCATACGTTTGGCATTGAGATGTCCCGTCACCCGATCTTTCTGCCACACGAGGTTGTACCGCCATAGCCGGGGTTGCGACAGCATGAGCCATGCGGAGAAAAGCCCCTGCCCGAACAGGATAATGGGGCTGTCCGGCTTGGTAATCCGCCGGTATTGCTCCCACAAGGCTGCTAACGGTATCTGGCGGTCCCAGTTCACCGACGGATTGCTGCGATTTAACACCCCGTAAGGTAGGTCGGCGATTATGGCGTCCACGCTACCATCCGCTATCTGTTTCATGCCCTCCATGCAGTCCATAAGGTAAATGCGATCCGTCTCTATCATATTGCGTCTGTTTTCGGTTCTACAATTTGCCGGGCGCTCATCCAGGTACAGCGTTCCGTCCGGGTTTTCCGGATTTCACACTCCCAGAGGGTATTCTTCTCCACATGTTTGAAATTGACCGCACCGTCTCTCGGCCCGTAAAAACCGGTATGCTTCTGGAAGGCGAATAAGGCAATCCTCCGCCCGTCCACTGCCTGAAAGTTGCATATCAGGGCGAATCGTACCCCTTTGTGCCACCATTCGGTACTTACGAGCTTCCCAACGAATGTTTCGGGCTTATCGGGAGCGATGTAGTCTTCGTAATAGAAGCCGTCCGTTCCCTTATGAAGTTTTGATATATCTGTTTCCATTGTCACTGACCTTTTAGTTCCTGTTTTCCCGTCCGTTCACCAGATACACAAACGTCCCGTATTTCAGCTTCACCTTGTTTTTCTTGATGGCCTTGCTGATGGCGTTACTCGTTTTCTGGTAGGCATTGTTCACCGCCTGCATACCCCATTGGGCGAGGCTGTTACCGTATCCGCTGGTATTCATGTTCATACTGCCCGACATGGCACTGCTCGCCACGTCCTTGCTTGTCTCGCGGAATTGGCTGATGGGTACGTAAAGTCCTTCCAGCCCGTCCGTATCGTAGATTGACAAGCTGACCTTGACCAGTTCGTCCTCCACCAATATGCTGTTGATGCTTCCTTTTACACGTCCGGAAGAGAAACCGCTGACTGTGGCATACAGGTAAGTACCACGCCTGACCACGCTCTCGTTGATTTCGATGTCGTCCAGCAGGCGCAGCCGCACACGCGAGCCGTCCACGGCCTTGATGTTTTCGTCGATGATCGCCTTGATGAGTTTCGGTTCCCGTGCATCTTTCGCCAGTGTGTTGAAGTAGTCCGAAGTCGTCTTTACCTTCTTCACCACCTCGCTTGCCTTGTCCGTCTCCGCAGGAGCTTTGACCGAACGGCTTTCCTCGTCGATGGTTCCCTTGGTCTGCGTCATCGTGTCCGGCGGAGCCACCGTTGCGGTGCTGTCCGTTGCGGACGGCATGACCTCCCGTTGTCCTCTCAACCTCGCTTCGGCGAGTGCTTTTTCCAGTTCTGCGAGAGCTTCCTGCTCCCGCCTCTTGGCATCGGCCGCTTCCGCTGCCAGATCTTTCTCCTTTTCCTGCCGGTCAAGCAGGGCGATATCCTCTTCGGTGTATTGCGATTCATATTCCTCTTGGTTATCGTCCGGTTCGTCCCGCTCGATGTTGTCCACAGCGGAATAATCTTGTATCTTGCCCCATGATTTGGCCATGTTCTCATACTTGCTGCCGATACCGTCGCCGCCCTTGATTTGGGCGTCCGGCAATTCGGGATTCAGGAACTCGGTCGTCTGGAGTGTCTTGTCCTGTACCTCGGCCTTCTCGGTATGGAACAGGTCGAAAATGAAGTACGACGTGCCGAGAAGGGGGATATAGAGGATAGCCGGAAGCATATACTTCGGCTGCCTGAAATTGATTCTCTTGAAGATATTGTTCATTGTTTCCCTTTAATTGAGTTGCACATACTTGCTTATAGTTCTCTCAAACGGCATATTCATAAGCCTGCCGTTCTATTCCGGCCTTTCCGTACCGCTTTCCTTCGTATCGAATCTTCGTACATGCGGTACGGAAAGCATCTTATGCCGTTCCCGGAGCACGGAATCCTGCATTTCCGTGGCCGTTCGGCGGACTGGATGATGGCAGTACACCACCGTCAGGCGGTAAATATTCCATGTCAGCCCGCAGATGGCGAAGCCGAATACGATGACGAGAAACAGCGTCCGGTGGGCGTTGGCGAAACCCTGTACTTTGGCCACTGCCTTGTCGATACGTGTCGCTTTGGCGAAGCGTCGCCCGGCATCCACGTCGCGTTCGTAGCGCTCCTTGTATTTCGGGTCGTTTTTGTCCGGCATCTTCTCGCCGAACAGCATACGTCTGAATCCTTTGATATTCATAGGGCTGGTAGAGTTAATAGTTGCTTTTTGTCTTTTGCTCGATGTCCTTGTTCAGCAGCGTGCGCCAGTTCACGATGAGCAGCCCGTGCGGGTTGTTCTCCGTCCGGGGTACACGCTTGAGCTGTCCCGCCGTAACCAGTTCGCGCATCAGGATATTGCTGCGCCGTTCGATACGCTGCCGCCCGTAGTAAGTGAACTCCATCTTCTCCTTGTTGAAGGTGATACTGTCGCAGAAAATCGAAAAGACGGCACTCGTTCCCAAGATGTTGGAATAGAAGCCTTTCTCCTTGAGCGTATTGTACTGCGCCAAGCCCGTTTCGTCCACTAAGTACATCGCTTTCTCCATCGTGTAGCGGATGTACTTGTCGTCGGGAGCAAGGGTAAAGAAGTAGTGGTGGAACATTTCGACATGGTTCTTGGCTTCCACGTCGAGCGTTTCCTCCATTGTCGTGCGGCGTACCAGTATGGGCACGTTGCCGTCCAGCACATACACTTTCTTTTGAGCGTCCGTAACCATCGTGCGGGCCGTCCAGATACTCGACACGCTGATGATGACGCAGCCCACAAGAAAGGCGGTGCAAATAATTCCGACCAGTTTGATTTTGTTCTCTAAATTCTTGATGACCATTTTGTTTGAATATTTATCGTTACTTTGTTATCTCATTACCGTACCCATTGCGCCTGTTGCCGTCATTTTAGCCTGCTGCGCCACGCCCTCGCCGAAGTTTCGGGTTGAGAACGCCGTGTCACCCTCCGGTATCATCCATGCCGCAAGGTCGGGGACGAGGTTCAGGCATTTCAGGGCCACGATGCTTGCCGCCATCAGATAGCCCGCCGAGAAGAAGGAGTTTTGCAGGTAAGCTGCCATCGTCTGCTCGCTTGTCGTTATCGCCGTCAGGTTCTCCACCTGTATGCAGAGCACGATGTCGAACAGCAGCAGTACGTAGAAGCCCACGAAGTAGAGCATCGCCCCGTAGAAATGCACCGTCAGATACCTCGTGAGCCACTTCGCCCATGCGCCTTCCCATTTGGGCAGGAGCGAAAACGCCCACTGGATAGGTCCGAAAATGGTGAGCATTCCCAAAAGAATTTGCTGGCAGTAAATCGTCGCCCATTAGCCAATGTATGGAAAACAAGAGAAAACAAATACAAATAAATTCAATATATCAACTGGTTATTAAGTATTTAGATTAGGATGATATATTCTTATACATTTCTAAAAAATCGCATTTGTTCGCCATTTTTGTTACCTGAAACGATACCCGTTTTCGGATTATTTCCTATCTTTGCCGATGGAAATAAATCATTGGAAAAGAATGGGAAGAAAAAGGAAATCATTGACAGGCAAGTCTCCGTTCAAGCTGCGCCGCCGCAAACTGGCGGACGGGCGTGTGTCCCTGTTCCTCGACCGCAGCGTGGGCGGCGGGCACGAGTACGAGTTCCTCCAACTCTACCTCCTGCCGGAAACCTCTTCTAACGCGACACGGCAAAACACGAGGACTCTTCGCAAGGCGGAAGACATCCTGCGTGAACGTACCAAGGCCCTGCTCATCGCGAAAGTGGAGGCTATGCCGAAACCCGGTTCTTCCGACATGCCGTTGTCAGACTGGATGGCCATTGTCCGTAAGAACCACGAACACCGCGGGGCGCGAGACCTGGAAGGAATCGACTGCGCCCGCAAGAACCTGCTGAAATTCCGTGCCGATGCCAGGCTCCGCGACGTGGACAGACAGTTCTTCATAGATTATATCGGCTGGCTCCGCTCTTCATACAGGACCGCGCAGGGCAGACAGCTTTCTCCCAGAACGGCGCATTCCTATTATACCACCTTGCGTACCGCGTTGAACGAGGCCGTGCGGGAGAAGTTGATAGAATCAAACCCCTGGTACAGACTGGAGAAGTCCGACAAGATCAAAGTTCCCGAAAGCAAACGCGATTTTCTGACCATCGAGGAAATCAGGAGGATGATAGCCACCCCGTTCTTTAACGAACAGGTACGGCGGGCGTACCTGTTCTCCTGCTTCTGCGGACTCCGCATCAGTGACATACGGAAGCTCCGCTGGCGCGACATCTCCACGTCAGGCGGACAGTGGCACGTGTCCGTGGTGATGACAAAGACCGCCAATCCCGTCTATATCCCCCTCTCGTCCCAAGCCGTGAAATGGCTGCCGGAGCACAAGGGGCGTACGCCCGAAGACCTTGTTTTTAAGGGATTGCCCAACGGGGGCAATCTTTGTGCCAATCTCAGGAACTGGGCTGAAAAGGCCGGAGTAAAGAAGAAGGTGACGTTCCACACGGCACGCCATTCATGCGCGGTGATGCTGCTGACGCTCGGCGCGGACATCTATACCGTCTCCAAAATCCTCGGTCACCGTTCCGTGAGGGCCACGCAGGTTTACGCAAGAATCGTGGACAGGAAGAAGGACGATGCAATAGCCCTTGTTGACAACGCGTTCTAATACATTATAATATATGGCACCAAAGAAGAAATCAAGCAGACTCAAGGAGCCGGTGAAAGTGCGCACGAAGAAGCTCGCCGACGGCTCGGAATCATACTATCTCGACATCTATGTCGACGGCAGACGCAGTTACGAGTTCCTGAAGCTGTACCTGCTGCCGGAAATCAATCCCATGGTCAGGGAGCAGAACCGGGCCACGAAGGCGGCGGTGGAGACCATCAAGTCAAGACGCATCATCGAACTGACCCACTCGAAGGCCGGACTGAAAAAGACATCCGTCCGTTCCGGAATGCTGCTGGACGACTGGATGGCTACCTATCTTGCCGAACAGGAGCGAAAGGGCGTAAGAGGGGTGAAACTGTTGCGGACGGTCTGCCGACTGCTTCCCCTTTACAGGAAAAAGGTGAGGATGCGTGAGATTGACAAGGACTGGTGTACGGGTTTCATCGACTGGATCCAGCACACCTACAGGACGCGGTGGGGCAAACCGCTTTCCCCCAAGAGCGCGGCGGACTACGTGGGTTACTTCTCCACCGCGCTCAATGCCGCCGTCCGTGCCGAGGTCATCCCGGAAAACCCGATCATGACACTGGCTCCCACGGAACGTGTCAAGGTGCCGGAAAGCAAGCGCGAGTTCCTGACCATTGACGAGATAAAGACCCTTATAGCGACGGAGTGCCCGAGGGAGGATGTGAAACGCGCCTACCTGTTCGCCTGTTATTGCGGGTTGAGACTCAGCGATGTCCGTGCACTCCGCTGGTGTGACCTTTCCAGGGACGGGGAACGGTGGCGCGCGTCTGTCGTGATGAAGAAAACCACGACACCGATATTCCTTCCCCTATCCTCACAAGCCATGAAGTGGCTGCCGGAACGTGGCGACGCCCCGGATGACGGCAAGGTGTTCGACGGCCTGATTGCCGAACCCAATATCAACAAGGTACTGGCAAAGTGGACGAAAGCCGCCGGCATCACCAAGAAAATCACCTATCACACGAGCCGGCACACTTTCGCGACAATGATGCTGACGCTCGGAGCGGACCTTTATACCACCTGCAAGCTGCTCGGCCATGCCAACGTGAAAACGACACAGCTGTACGCGAAGATCATTGACAGCAAGAAAGTCGAGGCGGTCAATCTGGTGGATAAAGTGTTTGAGTGAGCCATAATACAAACATTTTGAGAATCACTCTATATTTTCAGATAAAACATTTTGAGAATCACTTTTATTTATTTACCTTTACGCTTGATTTTCAATAAGAGATATGATATTTAAAAGGAAAATATACAATGAGCTTCTGACATGGAAACGGGAGGATGACGGCACAACAGCCATGCTGATCAAAGGTGCCCGTCGTGTAGGGAAGTCAACCATTGCGGAGGAATTTGCAAAGAACGAGTACGAGTCATACATATTGATTGACTTCACGAAATGTTCGGATGAAATCCGGAACTTGTTTAATGACGTGTCTGACCTTAACCGCATCTTTATAAAACTCCAGTTAGAATACGGGGTGAATCTCAAAGAGCGTAGATCCGTGATAATATTTGATGAGGTACAGTTCTGCCCGAAAGCCCGTCAGGCGATCAAGCATCTGGTCAAGGACGGACGGTATGACTTTATCGAAACGGGGTCACTTATCTCAATCAGAAAGAATGTCCGGGACATATTGATACCGAGTGAGGAGGTGGAACTGTCCATGTACCCTATGGATTACGAAGAGTTCAAATGGGCAATGGGTGACCGGGCTACAATCGGACTGCTTGAAAATTGTTTGAAAGACAGGATGGCATTGGGAGAGTCAACGAACCGCAAGCTTATGCGGGACTTCCGTCTGTACATGCTTGTGGGCGGGATGCCGAAAGCCGTGTCCGTACTGCTGGAGAGCAACAGTCTTGAAAGGGTTGACAAAGTCAAGAGAGCGATAATAGGTTTGTATGAAAAGGATTTCAACCGCATAGATCCCACGGGTAACGCCTCCAAAATGTTCCATCATATTCCTGCCCAACTTGCCGGTAATGCAAACCGCTACATGTCATGGAAAGCAACCGATGGTGTTGCCATGTCTTCATTGGAGGAAATCATTTCAGAAATGAAAGAGTCAATGGTAGTCAATCTTGCATATCACTCCAACGATCCAAGTGCTGGAATGGCCCTGCATCATTCCACCGATAAATATAAGATGTATGCCGGAGACACGGGATTGTTTGTCACGCTGGCTTTCTGGGACAAGAAATTCACGGAGAATATCATATACAAAAAGTTGTTAAGCGATAAACTGAGTACGGATTTGGGTTACGTGTACGAGAACGTTGTCGCACAGATGCTGAAGGCTTCTGGGCATGAACTGTACTATTATACTTTCCCCACTGAAAGCGGAAAGCACAATTATGAGGTGGACTTCCTGATTGCGGACGGTGAAAAGATAAGTCCCATCGAGGTCAAGTCATCCGGTTATAAGGCACATGCTTCGTTGGATGCCTTTTGCGCCAAGTTCTCTTCTAGGATAAGGAATAAGTATTTGGTTTACACAAAAGATATGCGCAAGGATGGGGATGTATTGTATCTTCCCATATATATGACAATGTTCTTATGACTATGGATAATACGCTACCGAATATTTCACAACGACTGCGAGAGGTGAACACATTTCTCGCCACTTTCGGGCAAGGCGGCATCACCTTTGGGCAGGCCTTGCCGCCATCCCGGTTCTACTGGGATTTCCGTGATACCAACCGGATTGTGACGGAAGCCGACTCGATGCGCCGTGACGACGCGGACCGGCTGATGAATATTTCCTCCTCGCTCTTTTCAGGAGCCGAAACATACCTCTCCATTGACAGGACACCGTTGCAGCCAGCAGGCTTTGAAACTCTTTTTGAATAACATCTGAAACCCCTTGAACACCGCTACGAGGAAGCGAAAGCAACCGCCACGCGACTTTGGAGCGTGTATTCTTCAACGAAAAACCGGCTGACTTTCTGGCTTTGGATTCAGAAAAAAACAGGCCGTTCGACGTGGCGTGTGAAGCGGCAAAGGCGAGGTGTGATCACGCGCGCGCATGAACCTATTGTGTAATGAATGGCAACAGAAGCTCGACCGCAATTTCTGTGTCTATTTCTTCAAGCCCGTGTTCCTCGACGTACTGCTGGAACGTCTGCAAAGAATCGCGGGGAGTATCGTCTCCGATATCCGGCGTGTGAAGGAGGAAAGCGGACAATGAACCGAACCGACCTGCTGCAAGAGACGGCGGCATGGATGGACACCATCGACCTCGCCCTATGTTTGTTTATCCACGGGGTATGCAACGACAGCCGTTTCGAATACCTTTCGGGCAGCGACTTCGTGAACTTAATGAAGCAGAACCCAACCTTAAAGCCCGTCACCGTTCGCCCGAAGGAGAACCTCCGCGTCTGCTACATGGTGATGTCCGTATCACTGGTCATCCGTGCCAGCGAGCGTGGAAACTATGGGCGGAAGAGTTCCTGAAACGCTGCGGCATATCCAGATCATAACTACGACAAGCATCGCGGCGATGTCGGCACCAAAGACGCTACAGGTATGAAACAGGATTATCGCAAACCTGTCGACAAGGCCGTCGAAAACGCGAGAGAACTGAACAAGCACCCCGTAGCCGTCCTCCGATTCCCTGTTCGGGATAACGTTTTCCAATCATGGCAATGCGCCATACTGTTGATTACCGACAGTATGGCGCGTTTTCCTTTTATGCATATTCCCCATTCGTTCTGCATTACGCCACCTTTAGTACAAAGTAATTTTACAAACGAAACCGGAGGTAACAAAAGTCTAAAATCCAAAGTGATCCGTATCGTTGAAACAGGGTTTGAAGAACATGGAACAGGCCGCCACGGATGCCGCCGTTCCGACCGTGAAGAAGAACGGGAATAGCAGACGCGAATCAGGCGTGAAGGAGCTCCAGGCCATCCGCACCTTTTTGGAGAGTGCAGGTATCTACGAGGCGGACGCGCTGCGGGTGAGCATCGCCATTGCCGACGGCAAGGTGACCTCGGACAACATTTCAGCGGATGACCGTCTCGCACTCAACCGCTATCTCAACAGTGGCAGGGACAACGAACGGCTGACGGCGGAGAACGCGCAGGAACATCGGATAAGCCGTGTGTTCGGGTTACTGGAGCGTGTAGCCGACTTCTGCGACAAGCGGCAGCTGGTAGCTGTAAACAGGACATTGCTATCCGTCGCGGTAAACCCCACGGACATCAGCCGTGCCGTGTCAAGCCTTGACAGGCGACCTGTAACGGGTCAGTCCTTTCAGGGAAGCACGGTCAGCAACGGGGCAGGCAAATGACCGTGTGAAACAGGCGGAAAGGGATGAAACCGATACCGGGACAGCCACTTTTTCTCTTTCCTTATTTCGGGATATGAATTACCCAAAGCATGAGATGAACGGCTGTCCTTCCCTTTTTACCTGATACACGACTAAAAAAAAGAAGCCGTGCAGGAACAACGAGCAAACACGTTGGCATTTGCATACCGGTTCCTGCACGTTTCAAATCCCATTCAGGAGAAAGCAATATCACCTTTATAAATACAGGAATCCATGAACAAGGAAAAACAAAGTTCGATGTACCCGTCAGAGATTGTATCAATGTCATTCTGGTTTTCGGGAAAGGCGTTGCAATGGCTGCACGGAACAACGACCGATGACGGCGGAAAGGAAACGAGCAACTTTACATTGTTTGACGACCTGCTGTCGGGGATGGCACTTGCATCCTGTGAAGGCAACGGATTCAGAAGACCGCTCGTGCTTTCCGCGGGTCAGGCGCAGTATTCAGAAAAACGGCTCTCCTCTCGGTGGAACATGGGCAGGAAACGTGTACGCAACCTGCTGGCCACACTCACTGACCTTGGGCTGATCGATACCCGCCGCTCAAGAGTGGCATCCCTGATGACCTTCCCCTGCCTGATAGAGTGGGAAACGACGGACGGCGGTATAATATCCAACCCCTTTTATCATGAACGGAGGGAAAGAACAGGAGAAAGATAATGACCGTATCTGCAACGGCAGGGCAAAGACCACACTTTCCCTTGTTCCGCAGTAACACAGTGGAAGTTACCGTTTTTAAGCCGGTATCGGCACACGTGCAGGGTAATGACACGGTATTTTGAAGTTGAGTTTCGAGATATGCCGGGGTATTACAGCCTTCGGCAGTAACACCCGGCGCTCTCCTGGCGCTCCTTACAGACCGTTGTCCCTGCCGCTCGCCGGCTCGCAGCATACCCCCTTTTTACAACAGTTTTACAATCACTACAAATACACCTCTTATATATGGAACACGAAGATACCTCCGTACAGGAAAATCAGGAATCCGGGCAGCAAAAGCCCCTCGCGAGACGGGACAAGGTGGTGGTCACCAAGGTCACGGAAAAGGAATTTTCGCTGATCAAAAGCACGGCGGAGCAATGCGGCATGACACGCAGCGATTTCATCCGGGCAAGAGTTCTCGGTTACAGCCCGAAACGGAGACTTTCAGGCGAGGAACTGGACGGTCTCAAGCGACTCGCGGACTGCCGAACGGACATGGTGAACTTCGCCAACGCCCTGCGCGGGCTGGACGACCGGGAGAAGATACGTCTTTTCCACCACCGGCCCACTATGCTCGAGTGGTACGAGAAAGTGGCCCGCGTGACCGACCGTGTCGCCGACTTCCTGCAGTCCGCACAGACGGCGAACAGCTTCCCGGCAGGAACAACGGACGGGGATAACAAGGAGGACAATCCATGATAGCCAAGGCAAAGGCGATAGCCCACGGCATCAGGGCGATGCTGTACGTGTCGGGAGAATCGAGGAACAAGAAACACCCGGAAAAGATAACGCGCGTATGTGACAACTTCATGCCGCGGGGCATGGATGCAACGGGAATCTGGGCGGAGATGAAGTTCGCCACGATGAACCGCCCGAACATCAGGAACAACGTTATTCGCATCGAGATAAGTCCGGCAATGGAGCATACCGGAAATTTTACCTTGGGCGATTGGCGGCAGCTGTGGCGTGACTTCGCGGAGGCTTTCGACAGCCAGGAAATAATTGGCATGTATGGCGAGTTGGTTTCGTCGAAGACCAACATTTCCGGCAGCAAATCCACCGTGTGGCTGCACGAGGAATCCGACAGCGGCATACCGCACCTACACGCCATCGTCAGCCGGGTGGACGAGCAGGGGAACATCAACAACGACCACGCAATCCACCTCCGCGCACAACGGGCGGCGGAAAGAATCGCAAGGCAAAGGGGTTGGACTACCGCCCAGCACATACACGAAACCAATATCCCGAAGGTCAGTGACGACTGCATGGAGGCCCTGCGTGAACTGTCCGAATGGTCATGGGAGGGTTACACGGAAAGGCTTTCCGCCAAAGGCTACAAGCTGTATCTGCGCAGGGATAGCAAGGACGGAATACGCGGCTACATCCTCAAGAAAGGAAACACGAGGTACAAGGCTTCGGAACTCGGCAAGGGGCGCAACCTGACCGCATCCCGTATCACGCGGACATGGGAGATGCTGCATCCCAAAATGGCGGAACGGGAAAATCCGACCACGGAACGACCTGTCGTAAGGAAGCCGGCACCGCCAGTCCACAATGAAAACATACAACGGTCAAGTACTATTACCACGGACAACAGGCCAGTTCACGAGGAGTACACCGCATGGCAGCCGGACCGCTTACGGGCGGAGTTCGAGTATGGCGGCAAAGAGTACAGACGCTATATCCCGGAAAAGGTATTTGGTTACTTCAATGACGAATTTGACTACCGGGAACTGTCGAACTGGCGGAATCTGCAGGGTCTCGCGATGGCTTTCTTCACCCTTGTCGCATCCCCTTACGGTCAGGTCACGGGTGGCGGTGGAGGAGGCCCGCAGTCCGACCTAAGCTGGGGACGCGATCCGAAAGAGGACGAGATGGAATTTGCCCGTCGTTGTGCGCGCGAGGCTTTACGAATGATTGGCAGACAGACAAAAAACGGAATGAGACGATAATGACAAACGAACTATATTAATAAGCAAATAAAATGAGAGCAAAAATTCCACCATAGGTTATTTTGTTTGATGGATAGAAACGAAGCCATCCACATAAGGTGCATCTGATTTAATTACAGCAAAAGCTTG
>OJJA01000427.1_pt1 | contig 16953 bp, 8 predicted proteins | sample 1596031 | NCBI WGS metagenome assembly OJJA01 (sample SAMEA4350132, study PRJEB24818) | metagenome | biome: human; feature: gut; material: faeces | place: Denmark | collected 2013-09
CCAGCTGGTCAAGTAACTTTTCCAATAACTGAAGTAACCTTCGTGTAATCATACGAGTCTGTGATTTCTTGCGTTTACGCAGTTTGCTATAAGCAAGATAGGCACGGCGTACATCAAGATACTTGTTGCGGGGACGTTGTATGTGCAAGGTCTGGCAATGTTTGCACAGATGACGATGAAGCCATACAATACCTTCCCATAAGAGTTTGGTATCAGTAGGGAAACGCAGATGACTTTCATAACAGGTGGCATCGGTCATACAGACATGAAGGTTCTCAAGATAAGGTGTCCAATGCTCGGCAAGAATGAGCTGGAGGGACTCAACGTCAAGGCGATCCGCTAGTTCCTGACGAATTGCACTAACGATTTTAGGATTGGTTAGTGGATGAAGCGGATCAATCTGAACACCACAAAATAACTGGTAATGAATATTACCGTTTAAATGCTCAATCAGTTGTGCATCGGAAAAGTTGGTATAGGACTTCAAGACCATCAAGGCTATTTTACCTTCGGGAGAAAAATAACTTTTACGCCCAAAAGGAGAGGACTTCAAATGCATTTGTCGGGCCAGTTCCGAGAAAGGGAACAGAGAATGGAGGCGACCTAATTCACTCGTTGCAAAACTTTGACGATATTTTTTAAGCATATCGAACTCGGTAAAACCTAAACAAGGTTCGATTTCTGAGATTTTTTGTATCTTTACCATGTGTTTTTATTTTTAATTACCCCCGTTTTGGCCGTCAAACCGTTTTTTGGGGGGAATGCTTAAAGATACAAAAAAGGCAACTAACTCGCAATGAATTAGTTGCCTTAAATTTTATTATTTTAGGAATATCCCTACTTAGTTTCATCTTCACATCCCATCAAGCATACACCCAATAGAGATATTGAAAATAGTTTGTAGAATATATTCTTCATGTTTTTTTCTTTATAATTATCAATGAACTTAAGTTGATGCTTCTCAATTTTTGCGCCACCCCGGATTCTGTGTCAGTTCTTTATTCAATGATATCTCGCTCGGTGGAATCGGAAGCAGATAATCACGTCCCGCATCAAACTGGAACCCACGTGGAAGAACATTTTTCAGTGGATCCAAGTAATCGTTATTGTCTACCAGAATTTGAGCCAATTCTTCATTCTTCGGATCAATTGATTTATATAAAACGCTGCCGGCTCCAAAGTAAGCGCCTCCGCCACGTTTCCCCTGGAATAACTTATGTGCTCTCCAACGCATCAAATCATCCAAACGCATTCCCTGCAATGGCAGTTCAGAGCGTCTTTCCCGACGGATTTCTTGCAGATTGGCAGAAATTGTATAACCAAAATCAGGGAAATTGGGATCAATAGCTGATGGAGCGAGATAAGTGACTCCGGCCCGTTCGCGTAATGGCTTTATAGTCTTCTCCAAAACAGCAGCGTCACATTTTCCCAATTCTTCCGCAGCTTCTGCATAAGCCAGCAAGGCTTCTGCATAACGAATCATTGGAGTGGCAGTTTCTCCCTGCCCACTTACGAATGTAGTATCAATTCCCATACGGATATGATAGCCGGTAGTATTACTCTGATTTCCGGTACTTACAATTTGAGGAGGATTGATTAAATCTTTATCTTCCTCTGAATAAGCCTTCACCAGCATTTTCTTAGCTCCTTTCACTGTCATCGATTTGTATTTACAGTCCGAATGCATTACAGTGGCCAGCAACCGACCATCCCTATCCTTAAAAGATTCATTGAAATCTTTAAATTTTGCGGCTGTGGGATCAATAAAGTTGCCATCCACACTTAAATAATTATCTACTAATGATTGAGAAAGTCCGGCTGGTCCTTCAGCATCACACATTCCACTGGATAAATTCGTATTTAAACTGTGAACCAAGTTGTCGGCAATTGAATATTTCTTCCAAAACAACACTTCCTGAGTAGCCGACAAATCTTTTGAATTGAACAGGTTTCCATACGCATCATCAATATTCTTCACTGATTTATCATTCTCTTTTGTGTTTAATGTAATACCCATTTGAAACAATTCATCCCCCAAAGTAAGTACTTGCTGCAAAAAATCATCTGATTTATACTCGGCAGCGGCAAAGTCAGTACCTTTATGATATTTCTCCCACGTACCTTCAAAGAGTGCCACTCTCATCGCCATAACCATAGCAGCTTCTTTACAAATACGCAATCCCTGATATTTGCTGCGGGAATATAGCAACTCTTTAGCTGCCTTCAAATCATCAAGAATGAATTGTGCCACTGCCGAACGATCACGTGCCGGAATCTGTAACCCGCCAACGGTAGCGTTTCCATCCCAAAACTTGTCCATCACAGGAATACTGCCGAATTTAGTCAACAAGTAATAGTGCCAATATGCACGAAAGAAATAGGCTTCTCCTTTCAGAGATAATACTTCCGCTGTTTCTTCAGCTGCCGGTACTTTATAATATTCTAAGAAGTAATTGACACTACGTAGATTCTGGTATCCTTTCTGCCATTCTGTTACGCCTCCGATAGATTCTTGCAACTCCCCGTTCATACGCCTGTCATACACCATGGCTACCATATTATCACTATTCTTTTCTTCTCCCATTATTCCCATGCCATAGGCACCTGCAGAAGGAAGAGCAATATACAAACCATTGACATAATTAGTCACGGCACTTTGATTCGTCAAGAATGTCTCGCTACTGGGCACCACCAAAGGCACTTTATCCAGAAAGTCAGAACAGGAAGTCAATAAAGTACCGGCTAAAGCTACTGCTAATAAATATATTTTTTTCATCATTATCCTCTATTTAAAAAGTAAAATCAAGTCCGAATACAAAATTCCGGTTTAGCGGATACACCATACCATTACCATTAGATACGACCGGTGAGGTTAGACCCGGAGCCTCTGTAGTAGTACCTCCAGCCATTCCGTTCACCTGATTAAGCGTTTCCGGGTCAAACTGTTTTGGCAATTTTGTTACAGTAAACAGGTTATCGCATGCTACATACAATTTCAGTCGACTAATACCGATATGTTTTAGCAACTTCTTATCGAAATTATATGATACAGTCAGGTTCTTCATACGCATATAAGCTGCATTCAGTAAATAGCGAGTTGAATTATACCCTGTATTTACATAAAAGTCCTGATTATTTTTCCAGCTAGTCAGACGAGGCAAAAAGCCATTCGGAGTCTCCGGGCTGAAATAATCCAGATGCTCCTTGAAGTTGTAGCTACCTGCACTAAACATATAGCTACTTCCCGAAATCGGGAAATCCCTTTTTGCCACTCCTTGCAATAAAGTAGATACTTCAAAACCCTTATATCCCACATTCAAATTGATACCGAACGAATATTTGGGAGTTGTATTACCAATAATCTTCAAGTCACCATGATTGTATATCGTACCGTCACCACCATCTATTTTCCCATCATTATTGGAATCTATATATTTCAAATCTCCACGACGCCACATGTCATCCGGCTTGAGCGCACTCATATCCACCTTTCGCAAGTAATCGTCAATCTCACGGTTTGTCATGAAAAGGTCGTCAGCCTGATACCCCCAAATCTCACCAAGATCCATCCCTTCATAATATCCTTTATTAGGACCATACCCGGTGTGATTATTGTAAATGGTTCCATCCGGATTATTATATTTGGTAACGACAGCCTTATAGCTAAACACATTGAATCCTACGCCATAACTAAATCCACATTTCAGCTGATCATGCCAGTTCACCGAAAGCTCCCATCCGCGGTTACGCAATGTAGCATTATTTATTTTAGAGCGGTTTTCGGAAGCTATACCACTAATATCGGGAATAGCTTCGGCCGGGCCAATCATATCCCTTGTCATGCGCTGGTATATATTTGCTTCTAAAGAAAGCCGATTGTCGAACAGCATCAAATCAAGTCCCAAGTTTGCATTATCCACTTTTTCCCATGTAATAAACGGACTTACCATTTTAGGGGTCTTTGCTATCGTTCCCTTGATAGCACTGGCAGAAGAGGCAGTAGGCAATAACCAACCATTAGATCCCAAAGCATCCAATGACATAGTAGCCAGATAATCGTATAATCCGGCTCCATTCTGATTACCCAGACGACCATAAGACACACGGACTTTCAATTGAGACACCGGAAGTTTCAGCCTCTGGAAGTAATCTGTTCTGGCAATATCATAACCAGCAGAGAATGAAGGGAAAAATCCCCAACGGTTTCCTTTTGCAAAACGTGAAGAGCCATCATAACGCCCGCTGAACTCAAAGAAATATATATTGTCATAATTCCAGTTCAACTTAAGGTAAGCCCCCATTGTAGCCCAATGTGTACGATCTTCTCCGGCTATGACGTTCCCGCTGGCATTTGCAAAAGAAAAGATATCATTACTCATCATTCCATCTTTATACATATACTCATTGGAATCTTCTTTCATTTCCATTTGGAATCCCGCCATTGCCTTGAAAGAATGTTTTCCCCATTGCTGAATATACATACTGGACACATTAGGCGACAAATAATAATTGAACAGACTTCCACGGGCATAAGAACCGAACTTCATTAACTTCCAATCGATATTCGGATAAGAGAATCCTTGCCTGCGTCCAGTAGCATCACCCGGTTTTAGCGTCCCTAAAGGAGTTTCATATTGCGGATTCTCATATAGAATCATATTGTTATTTTCTACATCAAAACGTATCTTCATTTCAGCCGTAACATCCCATCCTTTCATTAGAGTAGCCGTAGCGGATACTGACAAGGCATCTGAAAGCCGATTATTTTCATAATTCGAATTTTGCATGAAAAGCGTTTCGTTCCAGCTGGGAATATTATATTTTGAATCAATCGGCAAATGTGTAACTTGTGACGGACGATGCGAACCTATCTTATTATAAATAATAGACTGGTTGGGCATCGGACGTTTTATCATTTGCAAAGTTATATTATTATTTAGGTTGAATCTCAACCAGTCAGTAGGCTTCGCCTGTATCTTTGTATTCAGATTATACTTGCTCAAATCATCCTTAACATGATCCAGAAAGCCCTCCTGATAGACATATCCCATACCGATATAGTAGTTTATCTTCTGCGATCCACCCTGTACACTCAAATTATGTGAATGACGAATGGACTTATCCTTGTAATAGTATTTAAACCAATCCGTATTGCCATACTGGGCATAATATGCACTAGCCCAGTCTTCTCCGTTACTAGATACATCTATTCCCGGAAATTCCTCTGAATATGGATTCTGCATGAATCCCTTAATCTTTTCTATAACCGAGTCTGAGATTCTATTAATCCCCGAAGCAGATGCACCGGCATCATACAAAGCATTATTATAATAAGCAAACTCCAAAGAATTCATCATCTGTGGAGTACGGATAGGAGAACTAAAACCAACTGTTCCCGAATAACTTACTTTAGCTTTTTCCGAATTTCCACTTTTAGTTGTAACCAATACCACACCATAGGCGGCACGGGCACCATAAATCGCGGCTGCCGAGGCGTCTTTCAACACACTGATACTAGCAACATCGGCGGGATTCACATTCTGCATACTTTGTTCGATTCCGTCTACCAATACATACGGTTCGCCACCATTGATAGAGCCAACACCACGGATATTGAATTTTATATCCGTACCCAACTCACCTCCTTTAGCTCCTCCCATTGCATCCGATGCGAAATTTAATCCTGCTACATTACCTTGCAAAGCGCTGGTGAGGTCCGTTATGGGACGATTGACGATATCATCTCCTTTCACTACAGATACCGCCGCCGTAATTGTATTTCTCTTTTGCGTATCCATACCGACAACAACAACCTCATCAAGCACTTCCGTGTTTTCCTTCAATACGAATCGATTGTTTTGTAATTTTGTAATTTTCACATCCAATGGAGTATAGCCAACATAACTTATAGAAAGCGTTTGCCCCGCTTTTCCCTGAACAGAAAAATTTCCGTCCAAATCCGTAATTGTTCCGGTTTTTGCACCTTTCACCATCACACTGGCGCCAATAACAGCTTCTCCCTGTTCGTCCACTACTTGCCCCGTAATCATCTTTTGTTGGGCAATGACCCCTATCGGCAATAAGAATAGGAAAATCAGAAGAAAAACAAGTCGTTCTTGTATCTTCATTAATTTTTCTTTTTTCATAATATTACATTTAATAATTAAGATTACATTTACTTGGGATTATTAATCTCATAAGCAACAAACTCCTCTTGTATCGCTTTCAACAATGATTTTTCATTATTTACCGACACATCGGACCCCCAACTCATTATTCCTCTATAGCCTTCCTCACAAGCATACTTCGCTTTTTTACGAATCGTATTCTGACCATTAAGAGTATACGTTTTGCCATTATACGTAAATTCATCCAAAGCAACATCCGAAAGTCCACCATTTATAAAATCAGAGTAAGAGACTTGTTCTCCATTTACACCGGTAGTCCCGATAAAAGGCACACCGAGAACCAGTTTATCTGCCGGAATCCCGTACTCAACAGCCATTTCTGCATCTTTTACAAATTGCTCGTAAGAATATCGCATCACTGCCGGTCCGTAGCATTGGTAAGACATAAAATCCAAAGCTTCAATCGCATTTTTCGAAATTTTATAAGCAACCGGATGAAGGGATACGGAGAAACATACGTCTTTGCCAAGTATCTGTCTGATTTTCACAATCGTCGCACTGTAGTTAGCATATTCTGTCTCCGTAGTAGGCCATTCAATATCAAGGTCTACTCCATCAAATTCATATTCCTTCAAAACACTCTTCAAATTATTAGCAAATGCGGTACGCGTATTATCAGCACTCATCATTTGCCTCCATTGCCCGCTGCCGAATCCTAATCGTAATTTTCGGCTGTCATTACCTACCTGAGCTGCCAAGGTTTCGCGTATTTTTTTCCAACGGTCCAACCAAGTGTGAGAGTCCTTCCCCGGATTGGTAGAATCATCATATTGCCAATAAGCCAACACTTTTGCTACCATATTCCAATTATCGAATTTTATACCATTCTTCCCACCAGTACCTGCTGCCATACTCCAAAAAGAAGTTTCATCCAAACGGCCTTTGAAGTTTTCACCTATATAAAAATCGGCACGGGCAGTAGGCAATACGATTTCTTTGTCAAGCGTAGAAGACCACGCATCTACAAAAATCCTGAATTGCTTTTTATTGCCATCATAATCTACCGCCAGATAATGCCAAGCTCCCGGAGCCAAACCCTTGGCATCCACATAGGTACCTGCTGTCACTGATGCATTTCCCAACGCCCAGCTCACAGTCTGCTCGTTAGCACCTAATTGTAAGGCAGCCAACACTTTATCTCCACTTGTTTTTTTAAAGATATATGCTCCGGGCACCCACTCATCTATAAATATATAGGTAGCAAAAGTGAAACTTTTATTAAATGTCTCTTCTGTAGAATGCAATAATCCATCTTTTCCATTCATTTTTCCGGTTCCGTCAAATTTTATCACACCGCTACGTCCCTCATAAGTAGCTTCATGCGAAACCCCGCCTGTAAAAGTTGCATCATTTATAGGCAAGTCAAAAGCTATATCTCCATTAGCATAAGGACGCGCAGCCAAATAAATAAGATCATTGCTGACAATCAGATTTTCTACCGGAATACGGTTTAATTCGAAAGGGTCACCACCAATGTATTGACAATTGATTAATGTTTTCTCAGCCGGATCATCCACTCCCGGCTGTCCGGTGATTGCTCCTTCAGGGGGCATTCCACCCGGAACTTCTACCCATTTAGTGTCTTTACAAGCTGTTAGCGATACTAACACGAAAAGACATAAAAAGAATTTGTTTCTCATAAATTTAAGTTATTAAGATTTTCTATTCGCTGACAATAAGAGTCTCCATTAATCAAACAATTGGTTTTTCTCCTAAAATCAACGTCACAAAAATAGGTACAACAACAAAAATCAATATTTAAAAAATAGCCATTAAATATTCACTTTTCACCAAATCAACCCGTTCCATCGGAGAAATGGTTCTTATCTCAAAAAGACAATGATTAAAACACCCAACTATCCGGTTCTGACCTTGCCAAAACCCTCTTATTGAATATTCATGTTATAATCCGGTTTCAGCCGTTTCAGTGTTGTCTGCAAACGCCTTGATAGGAGGAAATAGCGGCTGAAAGCGGAAAAAGACATCCCTCGCAGAAAGATACTGCAAACAAGGTAGAGTGCTTTCAGCGCATTCAGTTTTCTCAAATTAGCTGATGGATCTATATATTCAGCGTAGTAGGTATATATACTCACCACGCTGAATATATATGCCCAACAAGCGGGGTATATAGATTCATCACGTGGGCAAAAGTCGGTGGAATGTGGGCTTGGGTTCCTTTGAGTGGGGGATGGAGTACTACATACAATGAAATGATGTAAGAGACTTGAGCAAGTCAAGTACATGGCTCTGCTTACTTCAGTACTGGTTTGAACAAGTTCATCCACACATAGTTTTATTCCTTACCGCATCACCATCGAGCAAAATTAGTAAAGCTATTTCGTAATTAGTTTCAACCCTATTTGAAACTAAAAGTTTCACGCCGGGAAACAAAGTGTTTCACCGTATGAAACGAAGTGTTTCTCGGTGTGAAACGGATTGTTTCAAGCCTTGAAACAATTTTTGAAACTAATCGCCACAGGTGAAGAGATGGTGAAGTTATTGCACTTCACCCGCAAACTCCTTATTCATCGGAGAGACAGAGAAAAGGTGAAAGGGGAGATGGAAAGATGGAAAATAAATATCCAGTGGGGAAATTTATTCGATACTGTAATGATTCAGTACTATACCGAAATGAATATTACTTTATAAGCTCTCTACTTCTTTTCCTGATAATTAACAGCTATCGAATGCTGTATCTCAAGAATTTACCTCCTCGCAAACTCTCATTTCCATACCTTTATACACTACCACAATCTTGTGTAGTTGCGTAGTGCCAATAGCGTTCTTCACCCTGTCGGTGTCAGCATAGCGGTTGGTCTGGGCAATAGCTTCCGCCCGCAATTCCTCCACCCGGCTTTCGGGGTCTTTGTATCTGGCATACTTCAGCTCGATGATGTAGCTATGGCTCATGTCAGGGTAAATCTCCAGCATGGGAGACAGGAAAATGTCAACATATCCGGATTGCGTGTCTGCTTCGGAAATGGGACGGTAGAAACGGTTTTGCGCTGTCATGGCAAGCGTGAAGCCATGTACGAAGGACTCTCCTTTCTGCTTGTCGCGCTGAGAGGCGTAGCGTTTCAGGCAATCGGCGATGTAGTCGAAGTAAGATTGCCATGCGCCATCGTAAGCCAAAGCAGAGGATAACTCATCTTTTTCATGGTTGTTGAAACTGAGGTCGGCTTCATTGTATGTATTCAGCAGATAAGTATAGAGTTGTTCACGCACCACTTGGTTGGGAATGATAAGTTTAGTCTTACCTTTGTACGTTCCGCTCACGGTGAGCATGCCGAAGTAATAGAGCAGGCTCACGAAATTATCGGAATCTACAATGTTGGCAGCTGGGAAACCGTCTTTCAACTCGCCGGTGATGTATCCCTGGCTCACTAAAGTCTGGATAATGGAGGCATCGTGCGCAAACTCTTTATCCTTGCGGATAAGCATACGCAGTTTCTCGTAATCGATACGAATGTTACTTTCTATCATATTTCGCGGTGCCTTTCCGTTATTATCAATATAGTTCTTAACGAAATAGAGCACCATATTGGAGTTGTACAAGGTTGGCTGATCATAACACTCCTGCGCAAAGCAATAGTTGTCATACCACGGTTTCATAAGTTCTATCAACTCATCTACAGTGTGATGGAATGGAGCTTTAGTAGAATAATAAGTCAGCATTTCGCGGACTTCGTCCTCGGTGAAACCCATCATTGCGTTGAATTTCGGTGTGAGGGAATAGTTGGTGCCAATATTAAATCCACTGGTGAGGTCATCCATCGTGACGGGACTCACTCCGGTGATGAAGCAACGCTTGATGCTGGAATAGGTTCCGGCTTTCACCCTATTGAAGAAGGCGCGCAGGTAGCCTTCCTTGTGGGTCTCTTCCGTATATCGGTGAATGCTTTCGGCATCCGAGAGGATGGCATTGGTGAAGTGGTCATATTCGTCAATGAAAAGATATATTTGCTGCCCGGCAAGTTCACACTGATGATATAGATAATCCAACTGCTCAACAGCTCCTGCTTTTTCATTCAAGACTTCCTTAATGCCTTTCGGCAGGTATTCTGCATAAATATCACAGAAATAATCGAAGCTGGTATTGCAATGTGCATCCAACCCTTGACGGTAGTTGTGCAACTCTCCACTAATTCCTGAGAAATTGAGATACAGCACCAGATAACTGTTACGGTCTCGTGTGGGATGCTTTCCGATATAGAGGTCGCCAAACAGGGCATCGAACTTGTCACGTGTACGCACATCATAATAGTGTTGCAACATGTTCAGCGTAAGGCTCTTGCCGAACCGGCGCGGGCGGATGAAAAAGAAGAATCTGTCCGATTGTTCTATTACAGGGATGAACGAGGTTTTATCCACGTAATAATAATTATCAAGACGAATATCCGCAAAGTTCATCATGCCGTATGGCAGCAACTTTCTTTCTGATGATACATATTCCATAATCCGGTGTATTTATGAGTTCACTTTTTATCAGTGCAAACAAAGATACGCTCTTTCCGCTACTTTCACAAACAAATGATTTTAAAAATGTTCTCTGCCCTGATACTCTTCCATGAGTACTGCAAGAAACAATAGATCAAAATGGACTCATCATCGTTGCTTTCTTACACACCTTATCTATAAACATGTTCATTGGGGTCGATATTGCAATGAGGTCCTTATATGCTTCGGCATATAATTCTTCCCGGCTCATACCTGTCAGATACATACTTGTTTTTATATAGGAAACAAAGGTAGTATTTATCTCCAGACCGGACATCATCCGTCGGAGTGTTTTTCTTTGAAAATTGGATATACTGAATGTAAACCAGACCCGGTTCTTCATTAGAAACATCTTACCAAACCTACAAAGAAGCACTTTTAGCGATTTTTAAAAGCCTATTGGTAAAAATTGAAACCAACCCGCTAGACAGAATCTTAAAAAACAAGTACCTTTGTATCTCACATTCCTTTAAACAACACATATTATGAAAAAACTCTGCCCTCTTATTCTTTGCACACTTTTTTCTCTTTCCGCAGCGTCCATAGAGACGGTGGATTATACTCAAGGGCTTTCCGTATGGTTCGACACTCCCAACAATCTCGATGGACAAGCTATCTGGCTACGTGCCAACGGCACAGGGGCGAATCCGGACAAAGCATGGGAAAGCCGTTCGCTACCTATCGGGAATGGCAGCCTGGGAGCGAATATCATGGGCTCCATATCCGCAGAACGAATCACACTGAATGAAAAAACTCTCTGGAAAGGGGGGCCGAATACCGCCAAAGGCGCCGAGTATTATTGGAACGTAAACAAACAGTCGTCAGGTGTACTGAAAGAAATCCGGCAGGCTTTCCTGGACGGGGATTCTAAAAAGGCGGGGTATCTCACGCAGGAAAACTTCAACGGGCTGGGAGCTTATGAAGAAAAAGACGAGACTCCGTTCCGCTTCGGTGCTTTTACCACGATGGGAGAGCTTTATGTGGAAACCGGACTCAGCGAAATCAATATGAGCAATTACCGCCGCATCCTGTCGTTGGATTCGGCGATGGCTGTGGTGCAATTTTACAAAGACGGGATACGGTATCAACGTAAATACTTCATATCCTATCCAGACAGCGTTATGGTCATGAAGTTTACTGCCGACAAAGGCGGAAAACAGAATCTTGTACTTAGCTATTGTCCCAACAACGAAGCAAAAAGCCATCTGGAAGCAGATGGAAACGACGGATTAGTATATACCGGCGTTCTCAATAACAACGGAATGAAATTCGCTTTCCGAATCAAAGCTATCCACAAAGGGGGAACACTGAAAGCAGAAAACGACCGGATTATTGTGAAGGATGCTGACGAAGTGGTATTCCTGCTTACGGCAGATACCGATTATAAGATGAACTTTGCCCCAGACTTCAAAGACCCGAAAGCCTACGTCGGCAACGACCCGTCACAAACGACTCTGGCTATGATGGACAATGCCCTGAAAAAAGGTTATGACGAGCTTTATCGTAATCACGAAGCCGATTATACCGCGCTGTTCAATCGGGTACGTTTTGAAATCAATCCGGAAATCGGCACTCCCAACCTGCCGACCTACAAACGACTGGCTAGCTATAAGAAAGGCGTGCCGGACTATCAGCTCGAACAATTGTACTATCAGTTCGGACGCTATCTGCTCATAGCCAGTTCGCGCCCCGGCAACATGCCAGCCAACCTGCAAGGATTGTGGCACAACAATACCGACGGCCCGTGGCGGGTAGATTACCACAATAACATCAACATTCAAATGAATTACTGGCCTGCGTGCCCCACCAATCTCTCTGAATGTACATGGCCTTTGATTGACTTTATACGCAGCTTGGTAAAACCCGGCGAGAAGACAGCACAAGCCTATTTCAACGCCCGCGGATGGACAGCATCCATCTCTGCCAATATCTTCGGATTCACAGCTCCCTTATCCAGCAAATCTATGGCATGGAACCTGAATCCTACCGCCGGTCCGTGGCTGGCAACGCATATATGGGAGTATTATGATTATACCCGTGACACGAAATTCTTAAAGGAAATCGGCTACGACCTTATCAAAAGCAGCGCACAGTTTGCGGTAGACCACTTGTGGCACAAGCCCGACGGGACTTACACCGCCGCTCCTTCCACTTCTCCCGAACACGGCCCGGTGGACGAGGGAGTCACTTTCGCGCATGCCGTAGTACGTGAAATATTACTGGACGCCATCCAGGCAAGCAAGGTGCTCGGAACGGACGCCAAAGAACGCAAACAATGGGAAAACGTACTGACCAAACTGGTTCCGTACCGTATAGGACGCTACGGTCAGTTGTTGGAATGGTCTACCGACATAGACGACCCGAAAGATGAACACCGCCACGTCAACCACCTGTTCGGATTGCATCCGGGGCATACCATCTCTCCCGTGACTACCCCCGAACTTGCACAGGCAGCCAGAGTGGTACTGGAACATCGCGGAGACGGCGCTACCGGTTGGAGCATGGGTTGGAAGCTCAACCAATGGGCACGACTGCAAGACGGAAACCATGCGTATAAACTATACGGCAACTTATTGAAAAACGGTACACTGGACAACCTCTGGGACACCCATGCGCCTTTCCAGATAGACGGAAACTTCGGCGGTACGGCAGGAATAACCGAGATGTTATTGCAAAGCCACATGGGATTCATCCAACTTCTTCCCGCTTTGCCGGATGCATGGGCAAACGGCTCAATAAGCGGAATCTGCGCCAAAGGAAATTTTGAGGTTTCCATCTCCTGGAAAGAGGGACAACTGGAGAAAGCTATCATCCATTCCAAATCCGGAATCCCCTGTAACGTAAGATACGGAGACAAGACGCTCAAGTTCAAGACCGTAAAAGGGAAAAAATACGAAATCACCTTAAAAGGGGACAAGTTAGCCGTATTATAAAGAAGGCATCTGTCCTCATAAACAAACCTGCTTTACATGAAAACCAAATACGCTGTTCTGTCAAGCCTTTTCTTTATCATACAGTTAGTCGGTGTTCTCCCTCTCCGGGCAGAACACTATTACTTTAAACAAATCTCTCTGAAAGAAGGGCTGCCTTCCAACGTGCGCTGTATTCTCCGGGATGAGCAGGGTTTCGTATGGATAGGTACCAAATCGGGACTGGGAAAGTTCGACGGGCACGAACTGAAAAGATACAAACACCAGGCAAACGACCCGAACTCGCTTCTCCACAACCTGATTTATCAGATTGCCGAAGACAAGCAACACAACATCTGGGTACTGACTGAAAAAGGTATTGCCCGTTACCAACAGCAGAGCAACGACTTCACGTTCCCCACGGACGAGGACGGGAAGAATATCACCGCCTATTCCTTCTGCCTTGTCCCGGACGGAATCCTCTTTGGCGGCAAGGACAGGATTTACAAATATAGTTATAACGATTCTTCTCTCCGGCTTCTGCAATATTTCAACGCCAACTCTTTTAAAATCAACGCTCTCAGTATGTGGGATTCAAAGACGTTGCTTTGTTGCAGTCGTTGGACAGGCATATACCTCGTAGACCTGCATACGGGAGAGCACAGACGCCCCCCTTTCGACTGCGGGCCGGAAATTACCACCATGATGACCGACAGCCGGAAAAGAATATGGATTGCCCCTTACAGCGGCGGACTTCGTTGCTACTCATACGACGGCAAACTACTGGCTTCGTACTCCACCCGCAACTCCGCCCTTAGCAACGACATCGTCCTAAGCCTCGCCGAAAGGGAAGGGCAACTGTGGATAGGAACGGACGGCGGCGGAATCAATATCCTCACCCCCGAAACCGGGGAAATCTCCCAACTGGAATATATCCCGGGACGTGAAAACTACTCTCTCCCCGCCAACTCCATTCTCTGCCTGCACAACGACCACAATAACAATATATGGGCAGGAAGCACCTGCAACGGATTGATTAGCATCCGGGAAGTGTTCATGAAAACCTACACCGACGTAGTCCCCGGCAACGACCGCGGACTAAGCAACAGCACCGTGCGAAGCCTTTACCGCCAATCGCCCGACAGTATCTGGATTGGTACGGACGGCGGCGGTATCAACCTCTTTAACCCGCGTACCGAGAAATTCACCCATTATCTTTCTACCTGGAACGATAAAATAGCGTTTATCAGCGGATTCACTCCCGGAAAACTACTGATTTCCCTTTTCTCCAAAGGAGTATTCATATTCAACCCCGCAACCGGGGAGAAACAGCCTTTTACCATTGTCGACAAAGAAACTACGACACAACTTTGCAACCGGGGTAAATCGGTCAACTTATATCAGAACACCCCCAACACCGTGTTATTACTGGGTGACCATGTCTACCAGTATCACCTGAAAGAAAAGAAATTCGACAAGGTCACCGGAGAAGAAGGGAAAAGTATTGTCGGCACGCTCGTTCCCTTCAAGCACGAGAACAACCGGACTTACATCAACGATTTCAAACATATCTACGAACTGCACGATGGGGATTCCTTGCTGCAAACAACCTTCGAATGTTATCAGGATACCGTAATCAGTTCGGCATCACACGACGAGCACGGCGATTTCTGGATAGGAAGCAATTTCGGCCTTATCCACTACAACCCCGTTTCCCAAAAGCAGACGCACATCCCTACCAACCTGTTTACCGAAGTCAACATGGTGCAATGCGACCAGAGGGGCAAAGTATGGATAGGTGCGGATAATCTGCTTTTCGCCTGGCTTATACAGGAACAGAAGTTCGTTCTCTTCGGAGAGTCGAACGGAGCTATCCAAAACGAATATCTGCCCAACGCCCGGTTGGTAAACAATGAGGGGGATGTCTATATCGGCGGTGTAAAGGGTATGCTGCGCATTGACGGCCAGCTGCTGCTGAATACATCGGAAATGCCGGAACTGCAACTGTTGGATATTATCATCAATGGTGAGCCTGCACAGAACAAACTATATAGTCATCCGGCAGCAATCTCTGTCCCATGGGACAGCAATATCACCATCCGAATCATGTCGAAAGAAGAGGATATCTTCCGTAAGAAAGTCTACCGCTATCGGATAGAGGGGCTGAACGACCAGTATATCGAATCGTACCAGCCGGAATTGGTAATCCGGTCGTTACCACCGGGCAATTACAAGATTATGGCTTCATGCACAGCGAAAGACGGCAGCTGGATTCCCAACCAGAAAATACTAGAACTAACCGTACTTCCGCCATGGTATCGCACGTGGTGGTTCATTCTCGGTTGCACCATTCTCATTGCCACCATAATCATCGAAACTTTCCGCAGAACATTGAAACGTAATCAGGAAAAACTGAAATGGGGATACCTGGAGTTTTATATTGTACGCAAGCCGGGAGGAAGCCTTAATGTATACGGTACGGTATTTGGAACAGTGAGGATTGGACCTGGACATGTTTATGAACAGCAGAGGAATGTGATGGCAGCCACCAAATGGATACCTGACTTATTAAAGGGTGAAAGCATCTGCCCAAACGGACAGAATATATCAGTGGTTACCGATAAAAGACCCTCTGTGCGCATGACTTGGGAACAGGTTTTAAAGGCCGCGCTCCTGCCTGGGGAACCGGAGTGCATACCCGGCCCCATGACATGGTGTTCGCGGGAAAGGGGATGTAGAATAAGTGTATATGCAGAAAGATGACCGCAGAATAGCGGTGGTGGCAATGGGCTGCAGGTTCCCGGGAAAAGCCGGTACGCCGGAGCATTTCTGGGACATGCTTAAAAACCGGACAGATGCCATAAGCCAGATTCCGGAGGACCGGTGGGATATCACACATTTTTATGACAAGGACAGGGAGGCTCCGGGAAAGAGTATTTCCAAATGGGGCGGCTTTCTGGAAGGAGTGGATTTATTTGATGCGGATTTTTTCGGCATATCCGGGACAGAGGCAAAATATATGGATCCACAGCAGAGGATCCTTCTGGAACTGACCTGGGAAACGCTTGAGAATGGCGGTTATGTACCCCGGAAACTGAGGGGAAGCCGCACTGGGGTATTTGTAGGGAATTTTGGTTCTGATTACCTGATCATGCCCGTCTCTTTTACACATCTCCGAGCCCCCGAGACTAAGGCGGATATCGTATGCCGTCTTCTGCTTTAAAAAAAAAAAAAAAAAAAGAAAAAAAAAAAAAAAAAAAAAATTAAAAAAAAAACAACAACGTAAAAAAAATAATACAAACAGAAGAATAAAATAATAAAAATAGACTATATAAAAAAATAAACAAGAGCATAACAAG
>OJJA01000474.1_pt1 | contig 15338 bp, 13 predicted proteins | sample 1596031 | NCBI WGS metagenome assembly OJJA01 (sample SAMEA4350132, study PRJEB24818) | metagenome | biome: human; feature: gut; material: faeces | place: Denmark | collected 2013-09
GGATAGGACTGCAGGGCTTCCTCCACCGGGAGGATGCAGCTCTCCACAGCTGCCTGGTCACGGAGCTGTTCCAGCTGGTCCAGTGTCAGGCTGTCCTCAATGCTGAAACGGTCCACCCTGGTACGTGTGAGATGCTCCATACAGCCGCCGCATCCCAAAAGCCTTCCTATATCATGGCACAGGGTACGTATGTAGGTGCCTTTGGAACAGGTGACCTCCATCCAGACCCTGGGCAGTTCTATCCTGCTTACCTTTATGTCCAGAATCTGAACCGCCCTTGGCCGGCGTTCCACTTCCTTTCCCGCCCTTGCCAGCTCATACAGCTTCTTTCCGTCCACCTTAAGCGCGGAGTACATGGGAGGTATCTGGGCATAATCACCCTTAAATCCCATAACAGCTTCATTTACCTGTTCCTCAGCAAGGGACATCGCCCCTTCCCTGTCTTCTGCCAGAATGGTTCCCGTGGTGTCCTGGGTATCTGTCTCACAGCCCAGCAGCATGACAGCCTGGTACGTTTTGGACCGGTCCGTCAGCATATCGCACAGCCTGGTGCCTGCCCCCAGACAAACAGGAAGGACTCCTTCAGCTGCGGGGTCCAGGGTTCCTGTATGACCTATTTTTTTCTGCTTTAAAATTCCTCGAAGCCGGGCTACCACATCGTGGGAAGTATAGCCCGGCTCTTTGTATACATTTATGATTCCGTGATACATGGTATGTTCCTTACTCCTGGCTGCCTGATGCAGCATCCAGCTGCCTGGCAATGTGTACGGACAGATTGTTGATTACGTCGTGTATGCTGCCGCTCATAGAGCATCCGGCAGCCCTTACATGGCCCCCGCCGCCGAAGAACGCGGCAATCCTGCTTACGTCCACCAGATACTGGGAGCGCATGCTGACCTTAAATTCCTGAGGTCCTGTCTCATAGAGGAAAATGGCAACTTCCACGCCTTCCGTAAGGCGCAGCTGGTCAATGATGCCGTCCATATCCTTGCCGTCAACCCCGTAAAACTCCATCTCGCTCTGGCGGATGGCGCTGAAGATGCACCGTCCGTCAAAAAAGGTGATGCTCTCCAAAAGGGCTCTGCCCAGAATCTGGTTCTGGATGTATGTTTTTCTGTAAAAGCTGTTGTCTATGATGGCTCCGAAGTCAATCCCCTTTCCCATCAGCTTTCCCGCTATCTCCATGGTGTGGGCTGAGGTACAGGAAAATTTGAACACGCCTGTGTCGTGGATGATGCCGGTGTACAGGCATTCCGCCGTATAACGGTCAAGTTTTCCTTCGTCCAGCTGGTCAAAAAGGACCTCGCAGGTGGAACTGGCCTCATCCGGAACCACGTTGGTGCCGCCGTAACGGGTATTGGTCACGTGATGGTCCAGGCACAGGCTTTTGTCCGCCTGGTCCAGGTAATGTTGAAAATCACCCAGACGCTGGATATCGCCGCTGTCCAGGCAGACGCAGAGCTCATAGCATTCACCGTCAACCTGGTGGCGGATTGTATCATATCCCTTCAGATAACTGAATTTAGGGGATGACTCCTCCAGATATACGGCTGCCCGTATATCCGGATAATTAAGCCGGAGATAGTTATAAAGTCCCAGTGTGGAGCCCAGGCAGTCGCCGTCCGGGCGTATATGGCCCAGGATGGCGACGGACTTGGTGCCCTCTAACATCTGTTCAAGAATCGTCATTAAAACTCCTCCTTTGCTCCTTCCTCATCCTGTGTTTCTTCCTGATGAAGGTCTTTTGTCACTTCATCAATGAGTCTGGACATGTTGACACCATATTCAATGGACTGGTCCAATATGAACTTCAGCTCCGGCGTGTTGCGCAGGTTTACCCTTCTGGCAAGCTCCCTGCGCACATACCCTTCTGCGCTCTTTAACCCCTGGATGGTTGATTTTCCCGCCTCCTCGTCCCCAAGAACGCTGATATACGCCTTGCAGAACTTAAGGTCTGGTGTAACCTCCACGGAAACCACGCTGGTCATGGGATGAATCCTCGGATCCTTGATTCCCCCGCGGATGATTTCACTGAGCTCCCGCTGGACCTCCATGTTGATTCTGGTATTCTTTATGCTGTTCTTACGCATGTAACTCCTCTCTTAGCCATGATGCCTATCTCGGTACTTCCACCATGATGTAAGCCTCGATCTCATCATCTTCCTGAAGATCATTAAACTTCTCAAATACAAGACCGCACTCGTATCCTGCCGCCACTTCCTTTACATCGTCCTTGAAACGCTTAAGAGAAGCCAGAGGTCCTTCAAAAATCTGCTCGCCCTCTCTCTTGACACGGCAGCTGCAGTTTCTCTGGAACTTGCCGTCCAATACATAGGAACCTGCAATGGTGCCTATGCCGGATGCCTTAAAGGTCTGGCGGATCACTGCATGGCCGATAACCTTTTCCTCGAATACAGGATCCAGCATGCCCTTCATGGCTGCTTCCACATCCTCGATGGCCTGATAGATAACCTTGTACAGACGGATATCCACCTTTTCACGCTCTGCAATGGACTTGGCTGTTGCGTCCGGACGGATGTTGAAGCCGATGATGATTGCGTTGGACGCGGATGCCAGGGAAACGTCGGATTCGTTGATGGCGCCTACGCCGCCGTGAATCACCTTCACCATAACCTCCTCATTGGATAGCTTGGTAAGACTCTGCTTTACAGCCTCCACGGAGCCCTGCACGTCAGCCTTTACGATAATCGGCAGTTCCTTTACATTACCGGCCTGAATCTGGCTGAACAGGTCATCCAGAGACAGTTTTGCCTTTGTATCCTCTATCAGTTTGCTCTTTCCTTCTGAAATAAATGTCTCAGCAAAGTTTCTGGCTTCCTTCTCATTTTCAGTAGCCACAAATACCTCACCGGCATTCGGTACATCGTTGAGGCCCAGGATTTCCACCGGTGTGGATGGTCCTGCCTCCTTTACGCGGCGGCCCCTGTCGTCCATCATGGCACGAATCTTGCCGAAGCATGCGCCGGCCGCAATGGTCTCTCCCACTCTTAAGGTACCTTTCTGTACCAGAACCGTGGCAACAGGTCCCTTGCCCTTATCCAGCTCTGCCTCGATTACAAGGCCCCTGCCCTTACGGTTGGGGTTAGCCTTCAGTTCAAGGACGTCCGCGGTCAGAAGAACCATCTCCAGCAGATCCTTGATACCCTCTTTTGTATGGGCGGAAACAGGTACAAAGATGGTGCTGCCGCCCCAATCCTCGGGAATCAGCTCGTATTCAGCCAGCTCCTGCTTTACCTTATCCACGTTGGCGCTTGGCTTATCAATCTTGTTGATGGCCACAATGATTTCCACATTGGCTGCCTTTGCGTGGTTGATGGCCTCAACCGTCTGAGGCATTACGCCGTCGTCCGCAGCCACTACCAGGATGGCGATATCCGTGGACTGCGCTCCTCTCATACGCATGGCCGTAAATGCCTCATGGCCCGGCGTATCCAGAAACGTAATCTTGCGGTCGTTTATCTCAATGACAGACGCACCAATATGCTGGGTGATGCCGCCTGCCTCTCTTGCAGTCACGTTGGTCTCACGGATGGCGTCCAGAAGGGAGGTTTTACCATGGTCAACATGGCCCATAACACACACAACCGGTGATCTGGGAACCATGTCCTCGGTGCTCTCTTCATCTTCCTTCAGAAGCTCCGCTATAACATCAACCTTTACTTCCTTTTCACACAGGACATCGAATTCCATGGCAATCTCTTCCGCCTGCTCATAGTCGATTTCCTGGTTCAGGGTCACTACCTGGCCCTTTAAAAACAGCTTCTTTACAATGACAGACGGCTGAAGCTTCATCTTCTCTGCCAGCTCCTTGATGGTGAGTACATCGGGAAGGGTGATGGTTTTCACCTCATCCGCCTTGGACTCCTCCTTCTTAGGCTGGGGCATGATAAATGCTCCCTTTCCTGTCTTCGGCACTTTCTTCTTGCCGTCCTCCAACCTGTCGCGCTTATCGAACCTGTCATTCTTATGAGAATTCTTGTTCTGGCGGTTGCTGGTTGGCTTTGTCTGGATTGGGGTGTCAAAGGAGGATTTTCCGTCTCTGGCTCCTGCCGGGCGGCGGCTGTCATTCCTGCCTCTGTTATCCCTTGCATCCTTGTCATCTCCCGGACGGCCCTGATAGCCGCCCTGAGGCCTTGCGCCGTAGCCGCCCTGGGGCCTGTTGCCCTGGTAGCCGCCTCCCTGGGGCCTGTTGTTGTCGCGGTTGCCCTGGTAGCCTCCCTGGCCTCCCTGGTAGCCGCCCTGAGGTCTGTTGCCCTGATAGCCGCCTCCCTGGGGTCTGTTGTTGTCGCGGTTCCCCTGGTAACCTCCCTGATAGCCTCCCTGGCTTCTGTTGTTGTCACGGTTGCCCTGATAGCCTCCCTGGCCTCCCTGATAGCCTCCCTGGCCGCGGTTATTATCGCGGTTTCCCTGGTAACCTCCCTGGCTCCTGTTATTGTCGCGGTTGCCCTGGTAGCCTCCCTGACCTCTGTTGTTGTCACGGGTTCCCTGGTAGCCTCCCTGGCTGCCCTGATAGCCTCCCTGACCGCGGTTGTTATCGCGGTTGCCCTGGTAACCTCCCTGACCGCGGTTGTTGTCGCGGCTGCCCTGGTAGCCTCCCTGGCTCCTGGCTGTATCGCGGCTGTCCTGGGCAGTTTGCTGGGTTCCTGCATGAGCACCTGCCTGGGGTGTTGCAGATGGCTGGGGTGCTGCGGCTTTCTCTGAAACCGTATCTGCGGACTGGGCCTGCACCTGAGGTTTGGCAGCCTCTGCCGGTACTGCCGATGCTGCTGGTGCTGGTGCTGCTGCCTGCGCCGGCTGCGGCGCTGCCGCGGGAGCGGGTGCCGTATGGCCCTGGTTTGCTGTCTGGGGTTTCGGAGGAACCGGACGCTTAATCTGCTGCTGGGCGTTCTGCGGGCGGAACACGGCTGTCAGCTTCTTCTTAGCCGGCTCTCCCTTTGACGCGCCGTCCTGGCTCCTGGCAGCCTCTGCCTTAGGAGCCTCTGTTTTAGGCGCTTCCGTCCTTGGTGCTTCTGTTCTTGGAGCTTCTGCTCTGGAGGCCTCTGTTTTAGGAGCCTCCGTCCTGTGCTCCGGTGCGGCGGGTTTTGCCTCCCTCTTAGGATTTGCAAAAGAGCGCACAATATTCTCCTGATCCTTTGTCACATTCGATGCTGCATATAATACAGCTGCTTTATCTTTCGTCTTAATAATTTCCAATATCTCCTTACTGGTCTTGCCCAGTTCATTTGCCAGTTCACTTACTCTCATTCAAGCTACCTCCGTTTATATTCATTCGTTCTACCATTGACTTTGCGAAACCTGCATCCTCCACTGACAGTGACGCCCTGAACTCCTGCCCCATGGCATGCCCCAGTTCGTCCTTTGTTCCAAACAGATAGATTGGGACTTTATAGTAAGTACACATGTTGGTAAACTTTTTCTTCGTGTTGTCCGAAGCCTCTTCCGATACGATTACCAAATGGGACTTTCCGCTCTTTACTGATTTCTCCGTCGAAAATTCGCCGCTGACCACCTTCCTGGCCCTTGTTGCAAGGCCCACCAGGCTTAACAGCCTTTTGTTATCTGCCAAGTTCTTCCATCTCCTTTTCCAGAGTTTCATACACCTCTTTGGGAATGGCCATCTTGAAGGAACGTTCCAGTCCCTTTCCCTTCACTGCCTTCTTCAGGCATTCCATTGATGGACACAGGTAAGCGCCCCTGCCGTTCTTGCGGCCTGTGGCATCCAACATAATCTCATCCTCGGCGGTTTTTATGACTCTTATCATTTCTTTCTTGCTCTTCATCTCCTGGCAGCCGATGCACTGCCTGAGCGGAACTTTTTTCATGCTCACTTACATCACTCCTAACCTTCTCAGAGTATCCCTTTTACTGTTCGCTTCCGTCTTCCTGATAGTTTTCTTCATATTCCTGGTAGCTTTCCGGTTCCTCCTGCTCTTCCTCATAATTCTCAGAGGACGTGTCGCCGTACTGGAGTCCCATCTGCTCGAAGAGCCCCATTTCCCTGGCCTGGGTTTCACTCTTAATATCAATCTTAAAGCCCGTAAGCCTTGCGGCCAGTCTCGCGTTCTGGCCCTCCTTGCCAATGGCAAGGGACAGCTGGTAATCCGGCACAATAACCTGTGCTTCCCGCTCTTCCTCATCCGCCACAACGCAGATAACCTTTGCAGGGCTCAAAGCGTTTTCAATCAGGTACGCAGGATTGTCGTCCCAGTTAATGATGTCAATTTTTTCACCCTTTAATTCACTTACAATGGAATTAACCCTGGAACCGTTGAGACCCACGCATGCGCCTACCGGGTCCTCATTGGCGTCATTGGATTTCACCGCAATCTTTGTCCTGGAACCTGCTTCCCTGGCAATGGCCTTGATTTCCACTGTGCCGTCGCGGACCTCGGCCACCTCGGATTCAAAGAGACGTTTCACCAGGTCCGGGTGTGTCCTGGACACAGAGACTCTTGGGCCCTTTGGCGTATCCTTTACCTCGATGACATATACCTTGACCCGCTCTGTGGGACGGAATGTCTCGCCCTTTACCTGCTCGCTTTCGTTGAGGATGGCGTCCACCCTGCCCAGGTTAATGCTCACGTTCCTTCCCAGATAGCGCTGTACCACGCCGGTCATGACATCCTTTTCCTTCATATAATACTCGTTGTACAGTGCCTTGCGTTCTTCCTCGCGTATTTTCTGCAGAATCACGTTCTTTGCGTTCTGTGTGGCAATACGTCCGAATTTCTTGGAATCCAGCGGAATCTGTACCGTATCCCCAATCTCATACTTGGGATTCAGCATCTTGGCATCCGCCAGACTCATCTCCAGACAATCGTCCTCCACGTTTTCCACAACCGCTTTTTCTGCATATACTGCAAAGTCACAGGTATTTGGGTTCACCGTGACCTTAACATTATCGGCTTTTCCGAAATGGTTCTTACAGGCAGTGAGTAAAGAGTTTTCAATCGCTTCAATAAGCGTATCTTTGGAGATGTTCTTCTCTTTCTCCAATACCTCCATTGCCTCTAACAGTTCCTTGTTCATGTTTATCCTCCTATCCATGTCTCAGCATGTGAATGATCTAACTAAAAATCCAGCGCAAGCCGTATCAGGGCAATGTCCGCTTTTTCAAATACCATCTGGCTTCCGTCTTCCATGGTCAGCGTCACAGTATTTTCATCATATGCACTGAGGGCGCCCGTAAATTCCTTTTGCTTGTTAAGCTGACGGTAAAGCCTTACATCCACATCCTTGCCCATGCTTCTTACGAAGTCCTTTTCCTTCTTAAGAGGACGGCCCAGTCCCGGCGAACTGACTTCCAGAATATAGCTGTCGTCAATAAAATCCTCTTTGTCCAGCCAGTCGCTTAAGGCCCTGCTGATGACCTCACAGTCATCCACGGCAATCCCGCCTTCTTTATCTATATAAGCTCTCAGGTACCAGGTACCTGCTTCTTTTACATATTCCACGTCTACCAGTTCAAAACCATGCTCTTCCATCAGTGGAAGGAGGTGTTTCTCCACCCGGCTCTCATAGCTCTCCTTTTTTCCCATCGTTCCACCACCTTTCCTGTCTTTCCAAAACGAAAGAGTGGACTGGTGTCCACTCTTTTATCAGTAATTTACATTAGTTATCGTATACACTATACCATCATGCCGCTGTAAATGCAAGCATTTTCAAGGATTTTATCGAAAATTTCGTAACAGTTCAAAGTCCCGTTACATCTTCCTGTCCGTCCGGAATCTGGAAATCAAATCAAAAAGTTTCTTAGCTTCCTCTGAAAGCTCGCCTCCTGTTGCAGCGTTCTCCTCCACCATAGCGGCATTTGTCTGAACCACTCCTGATATCTGTTCGATCCCGATGCGCACCTGATCCAGGGATTTTGCCTGCTCCGTGGAAGCCTTTGATATGTCCTCCACCGCCTCCGCGATCTGTTGTGCGCTGGTAACCACCTGCCCCAGTGACTGTGCCGTCTCGTTGGCAATCTTCTGTCCGTTATCAATGGACCGGAGAGACTCTTCGATCAGAGATGTGGTATTCTTAGCCGCCTCGCCGCTTTTATTTGCCAGATTCCGCACCTCATCCGCCACAACGGCAAAACCCTTCCCTGCCTCACCGGCCCGGGCCGCCTCCACTGCCGCGTTTAAAGCCAGTATATTCGTCTGGAACGCTATGTCTTCGATGGTTTTGATGATCTTCCCTATCTCGCCCGACTTATTGCTGATATCCCTAACTGCTTTCACCAGCTCCTGCATCTGTGTGTTGCTGAGCGCAACCCGGTGGTCCATTTCCACAGAGCGCCCGCTGACCTCTTCGGTGCGCCTGGCGTTGGAATCTACATGGGTAAATATTTCATTGATGGTAGCGGCAAGCTCTTCCACGGAGCTGGCCTGCCTGGCATTTCCGTCCGCAAGGCTGCTGGCACTGTCCGCTACCTGGCCCGAACTGGCCGTCACCTGTTCCGCTGTGCGAAGGATGCTTCCCAGGGTATCATTCAGCGTAGTCCGGATCCGCATCAGAGCATCCCTGATTTTCGCAAAATCTCCTTCGTACTGAAGTTCCAGTTCAAACCGAAGATTGCCGTCAGCGATTTCATCCAGAACCCTGGTAGTCTCATTGATATATTTAATATAGTCCTTAAGCTTTGACACGGTGCGCTCCATGGCGGAGGCAACCTGCCCGATTTCATCCTTTGAGCGCACGCCCGTCTCCACATTCAGTTCCCCGTCCGCAATCCGGTGTGCAGCATCAGCAAGTTTTTTCATAGGACGTGTAATACCGTTGGAGATCAGCAGAACGGCCGCCGCCATAAGGACCATACTGCCTGCAAATGTGACCGCAGACATGCGCATGACCGTATAAAAGCCCTGAAGCGCTTCTGCCTCCGGCATGGCGGAGAGTACATACCACCCCGCGCTGTCTATTTCGGTAAGATTCCCGTAGTACCGGGTTCCATCTATCTCATATATATAATCCCCGGTCAATCCGTTCTGTACAGCCTGCTTTACTTCTTCTGAGATATTGATTTCTGAAATGGATTTCCCCACCTGTTCTGTGTCCGGGTAGCAGAGAATATTTCCTGATCCGCTCATGAGCACAAGAAATCCTGTCTGCCCTAACTTCACCTCATTGATCCGCTGCTGAAGGGTATCCAGATTAATATCCGTGCCGGAAGCCCCGTATACTTCTCCGCTGTGACGGTCAATCACAGGTGCCGCCGCCGTCACAATAGGGAGTCCCGTATTAACATCTATGTACGGCTCGGTCATAACAGGCTTCTTTGTTTTTGTGCACTCAAACCATGGTCTTGACGTAACGTCCCAACCCGGATCACTGATAAAGCCGTCCGGCTGAAAAAGCTGGCTGGAATCGGTATCAGCCAGCCAGACCCCCAGTATGGTAGATGGATCCAGGGCCTGACGCACCACCATGGCCTCCATCACCTCATCATAGCGGGGAGCTGCGCTGGCGCGTTGGCTGCCTCTCAGTTCATGCATGAAATCTATGACCAGAGCTTCCTGGGCGGACTGCTCAACCGCTTTTAAATGTCCGGTAAAAAAAGTATCCACCTCATGGGCAGCGGACTCAGAATCAGATGTCAGCTTTTCTCTGGCCTGCACCTTGGCATATTTCCCCACAGACACGCTGATCAGCACTCCCGACAGCAGAAATACCATCAATGCAGGTACCATGATACCTAAAAACATTTTAATCCGGATTCCAATTTTCATAATATTTAACCCTCCTTATGTTTCCGACATCTCCTGTTTTGGTTATATATGCACAAAAATCACACATTACAGATGTTCCTTGTTATTATATCGACAATATAATGCAAATCATAACACCTGTTACACCAAAAAATGCCGGAATCGGAGAGGAATGTGAAGTATTATTAAAAAATGGTTAGACCCCTCATAACGGAATCTAACCATAAATGTAAGAAAAATTAGTGAAACGTCATTGAATGCCGGACTGTAACAAAAATCCCTTTAAACAGGGCAGTCCGGATGCTTTCATCAAAGCATTGCGCGTCCTCTGCACCAAGTCTGGAGCACGCTGTAATCATCATCCAGAACCACCAAATCCCCGTCGCATCCGGCTGCAATCCTTCCCTTTCTGTGATCCACGCCCAGACATCTGGCCGGGTTGATGGTGCAAGAATTAAGGGCAGCGTCAAAGGGCACCAGAGCCTGCTCCACCAGAATCTTCAGTCCCCTGTTCATGTTGAGGGTGCTGCCCGCAATGGTTTCTGTTCCCTTGAGACGGGCCAGGCCGTCATCGCCAATCTCTATGTCATGGCCGCCCAGCTGGTACTGTCCTCCCGGAGGGCAGTGCTTAGCCCTGAGGGAATCGCTGATCATGATGGAATAATCACGTCCCTTGGCTGTAAAGAAGTTGTTCAGGGCCGCCAGGTGGGAATGGCATCCGTCACAGATTATTTCCCCGTAGATATCCCTTACCCTGAAAGCCGTGCCTACCAGCCCCGGTTTGCGGTGATGGTAAGGCGTCATGCCGTTATATACATGGGTCATGGATAAAGCGCCGTTGGCAATTCCCAGAAGAGCCTGCTCGTAAGTGGCTGCCGAATGCCCCATGCTGACCACCACTCCGTGGGTGGAACAGTATCTGGTAAGCGCATGGTCCGGATCCCGCTCCGGTGCCAGAGTGATATATTTGATAAGGCCTTCTGCCGCCTCCTGATACTTCTTAAACTGCTCCACAGATGCAGACGCAATGGCTTCCGGCGGCTGCGCTCCCTTGTACTCCATGTCCAGGAACGGTCCCTCAAAATGGATACCCAGGATTTCAGCCCCTTCGTAGCCTTCCTTTACCACGGCTGCCACATTGGCCACGGCCCTGGTGAGCACATCCGGCATCTGGGTCACGGTGGTGGGCAGAATGGCTGTGACGCCCTCCTCAGGAATCCGCTTCATCCAGTTGCGGAGCCCTTCCGGCTGGCCGTCGTTTGTGTCAAAATCATATGCTCCGTGTGTGTGGATATCAATGAAGCCCGGCACGATTCTCTTATCCCCGTAATCCTCGTCAGCCGGTCCCGCACCATACTCATGGATACGGCTGATGACCCCATCCTCAATCTCCATCTGGGCTGCCATGAACTGTCCTGCTATCCAGACTCTCTTACCCTGAATCCTCATAATTTCTTCTCCTTCCATATTATATGTGTTCTCTATATTAATTCCCCTTAGTTATAAGTATATCACGTTAGAAATATTTTTCAATATGTTTTCTAAAATAAAAAATATTTTTATTTCCATGTAACAGGCGTTTAGATATTCTAAAGGATACATGAGCTGTAAAAGCATAGAAAGGCAGGGTCCTGTATCACATAAAATATGATTCACAGGCCCTGCCTTATCTCAGTTAATTCCTATATCACTTCATTCTTAGCATCATTTACCCTTATTTCCCAGCCTCTGGTTATGAACCGGCCTCCTGTTCAGGCGCCTTCGCCCTTTTCCCTCACCCTTCCCGGCCGCCGTAAAGCAGTGTTGCTATCTCAGGAAAGGGTTCCACGCTCCGGCTCAATATTCCCTGTATATACGCAATGGTTATACCGTAGTTGGTTATGGGTATCCCCTGGTCGTGGGCGCATTTCATCCTGTATTTCACCTCACGCTCATTCAGCATGCATCCGCCGCAGTGGACAATCAGACGGAAGCCTGCCAGGTCATCCGGAAACTCTGTGCCTGAGGTAAACACAAACTCCGGTTCTGTTCCGGTATATTCCCGTATCCATCCGGGCAGCTTTACGGTCCCGATATCCTCGCACTGCCGGTGATGGGTGCAGCCCTCACAAATCAGGATTCTGTCCCCCTTTCCGATGCGGTCCAGAGCCCTGACACCCCGCACCATGGGCTCCAGGCTCCCTTTATAACGGGCAAAGAGAATGGAAAAGGAGGTCAGGAGAATATCCTCCGGCGTATCTGCACTGACCTTTGCAAATACCTGGCTGTCGGTGATGACCATTCTTGGCTTCTTACCCAGAGAGGCCAGCGTGTCCCTCAGTCCGTTTTCCCTGACCACCACGGACACTGCGTCCGCTTCCAGGATGTCACGTATGGTCTGCTGCTGGGGCAGAATCAGACGTCCCTTGGGAGCCGCCTTGTCAATGGGCACCACCAGCACAGCCATGTCAGACGGAGAAAGCAGGTCTCCCACAATTTTCCGGCTGGTTTCCTGGGTCTTGCCCAGTTGTGCCAGACACTCCTTAAGCGCCGTAATACCCTGACCGGTATGGGCGCTGACAGACAGGACGGGAACCGATTCGGGAATCCCCTCCGGCCTCCCACCGGCAGCTCCGTCCAAATCCGCCTTGTTGCAGACTGCCACACAGGGAATCTGCTTTTCTCCTATCTTCTTCAGGAGGGTGTAATCCTCCGGAGCCGGCCCGTGACAGGCATCCATCACCAGCACAGCCACATCCGTCTTGTTGAGTACCTGATAGCTCTTTCTCACCCTCAGGCTTCCCAGCCGGCCTTCGTCGTCAATGCCAGGCGTATCAATCATCATCACAGGACCCAGAGGCAGCAGCTCCATGGCCTTATATACAGGGTCCGTGGTAGTTCCCTTCACGTCCGACACCACAGCCAGGTCCTGGCCCGTGACCGCGTTCAGTACGCTGGATTTGCCGGCATTTCTCCTCCCAAAAAATCCAATATGTATCCGGTCCGATGCCGGCGTATTGTTCATTCCCATGGTTATCCGCTCCTCTTTCCCTGGTTCCTTGCTGGTTTATTTCCGATTCAATACCATTTCATTTTCGGTTCATTACCTGTTTACTTCCGGCTCATTGCCTGTTCACTTCCGGTTCATTTCCGGTTCACTTCCGGTTCACCGCCGGTCAGCCGCCGGGCGGATCCCCTGCTTAAAACCTGAAATCCCTGACACCCTGTTCAATCTTTGCCAGGTTATCTCTGACAATCTGCTGCACCTTCTCCTTGGGTATGCTTCCGATTTCCTTCTCGATGAGCGCCTCACCGATGCGCCTTGTCTCCTCGGAGCTGTAATCCATCAGATATTCCTTCAGCGTCATAAGGGCATTGGGATGGCAGCAGTTTTGAATCTGTCCGCTCTTGCACAGGGACATAAAACGGTCGCCTGTGCGCCCTTCCCTGTAGCAGGCCGTGCAGAAGCTGGGAATATACCCCATTCCCATGAGCCAGTTCACCACCTGGTCCAGGGTGCGGTTGTCGCTCACATCGAACTGGGCTGAACATTCCTCCTCCGGCTCAGGTTCAAAGTAGCCGCCCACGCTTGTCTTGGAACCGCCGCTGATTTGGGAAATACCCAGGTGCAGCACCCGTTCCCTGGTTTTCTGGCTTTCTCTGGTGGATACAATCATGCCTGTGTAGGGAACTGCGATGCGGATACAGGCCACCAGCTTGGCAAAGGTGTCGTCGTCAATTCCATTGTCAAAGGAATCCGGATCAATGTCATCCGCCCTGCGTATCCTGGGCACGCTGATGGTATGGGGTCCCACCCCGAACACCGCCTCCAGGTGCTCCGCGTGCATCAGAAGTCCCGCAAATTCATACCGGTAAAGCTCCAGGCCAAACAGCACGCCGCAGCCCACATCATCAATACCGCCCTGCTGGGCGCGGTCCATTGCCTCTGTGTGGTAACAGTAATCATGCTTCGGCCCTGTGGGGTGAAGCTTCTCATAGCTTTCCTTGTGATATGTCTCCTGGAACAGAATATATGTACCGATTCCCGCGTCCTTAAGCTTCCTGTAATTCTCCACTGTGGTGGCCGCTATGTTCACGTTGACGCGGCGTATGGCTCCGTTTTTATGCTTTATACTGTAAATGGTGTCAATGGACTCCAGCATGTATTCAATGGGATTGTGCACCGGGTCCTCCCCTGTTTCCAGGGCCAGGCGCTTATGTCCCATATCCTGCAGCGCCATAACCTCCCTGCGGATTTCATCCTGTGTCAGCTTCTTCCTTGGGATATGCCTGTTCTTGGCGTGGTAGGGACAGTACACACACCCGTTGATGCAGTAATTGGACAGGTACAAAGGCGCAAACAGCACGATGCGGTTTCCGTAGAAATCCTTTTTAATCTGCTCCGCCAGCTCATAAATCTCCTGGTTCTTGTCCTCCAGCCCGCAGTCCAGAAGCACCATGGCCTCCCTGTGGGTCAGGCCCCTGCGCTCCCTGGCCTTTGCCAGAATCTCGTCAATCAGCTCCCTGTTGGTGCGGTTTGCCTCCCCGTAGGCAAGGGTCTCCTCAATTTCCCCGTGATGGATGAATTCCTCCGCATGGGATGATTTTGGGTCGTAGTTCATGTTCTTCCTCTCCTTTTCTTGCCGGGTCAGGGTCCGTGGCCGCTTCGGCCTCCGGTAACACTTCCCCGTCAGATGATTTATATAGTTTTATCAACTACCGATATTGGAGTACAGGGCCTTGGAGTTAATGCCCTGAAGCCTGCCCAGTTTGCCGGACAGGGCGCTTATGATGTCCTGGGGCGCATCCACCACAACGCTTATGATGTTCACCTTTTTCTTTGGGTAAGGAAGCCCCATCCTCCCAATGATGTACTGACTGTATTGGTGAAGCAGCTCGTTGACGCTTTCCACAGAATCCTTATTTTCCACGATTATGCCGATCACCGCGATTCTTGTCTCCATACGATACCTCCGATAATGAAAAAAAGGATACGCCAAAAAGGCGTATCCTGAACATACTGTCACATCTGTGTCCCCGCCTTCCCCTTCAGCCCTGCTTCGGGTCAGTCAATTACATATCCTGCTATGGGATGCTGCCATTGCTGCCGTCTCTTTGCTGTAAGGCACTTGCCGCAAGACAAGCCTGTCAGCGCAGATACCGGTACCGTGTATCGTAGCGCACATCCGTTTTTCTTATCTTACTACAGGTCCGGGGGGACTGTCAATCATTATTCTGGAAAGAATTTCCGCCTGAACCTTCAGGAGACTACCTGGCTCCCCTGATATACGGCTTGCCCAATGCCTCCGGCGCGCTGTTTTTGCCGATGGCGCCCAAAAGGGCAACCAAGGTTATAATGTAGGGCAGCATAGCCAGAGCCTGTGTGGGCAGGGGCACACCGATGGCCTGGAGACGGATCTGAAGGGCGTTGGCAGCGCCGAATATGAAGGCAGCACCCATCATTCCAAAGGGAACATACCGGCCCAGTATGACTGCAGCCAGGGCTATGTACCCTCTGCCTGATGTCATATTTTCAGAAAAATTGCCCACCTGCACCAGAACCAGATATGCTCCTCCCAGTCCTCCCAGCATACCGTTTAACAGCACGGCCGCCCACTGGTACCGGTGTACGGGGATACCGGC
>OJJA01000491.1_pt1 | contig 15079 bp, 7 predicted proteins | sample 1596031 | NCBI WGS metagenome assembly OJJA01 (sample SAMEA4350132, study PRJEB24818) | metagenome | biome: human; feature: gut; material: faeces | place: Denmark | collected 2013-09
CCTGTCAAAACAAAGGGGCTTAAAATTGCAGCACAATTGCAGAAAGGAGCTTCGGGAGGGGTGATTGAATGGAAAGTGAACTGAATGAACATATAAACCTTTTAAATAAAACTGTATGATGAAAACACATGACAATCGGGTCTTGTTCAGCAAAGCATTGCTAAAGGCCGCAACCTGTCTTTTCCTTACTGCGGGTGCAGGGATGAGCCCTGTATTTGCACTGCCGGGAACAGCAGAGTCTATGAAAATGGAAATTACACAGCAAACTGTAACAGTAAGCGGTGTGGTGAAAGACAAGAAAGGGGAACCTATCATTGGTGCCAATATCATGGAAAAAGGAACGACCAACGGTACCATTACCGATTTTGACGGTAAATATACGCTGAAGGTAAAAAGTGCCCAGTCCGTTTTGACAATATCTTATATTGGCTATAAGACCCAGGAAATTCCAGTCGGAAATGGTGGTAAGAAAGATATTACCCTGCAAGACGATTCCGAACTGATGGATGAAGTGGTTGTAATCGGTTATGGTACGCAGCGCAAGGGAGATGTAACCAGTGCGGTGGCTTCTGTGAAGGCCGAAGACTTTACAGCAGGTAAGATTGGAGATGCAGCCGAACTGATTAAAGGTAAAGTGGCAGGATTGACCATTGCGAAAGGCTCCGGTGATCCGAATGCGGAATCTACAATTCGTTTGCGTGGTGTGATTTCATTGCAGGGAGGCTCTACTCCATTGGTATTGGTGGACGGAATAGAAGGTGGTTTAGGAACGGTTTCCCCCGAAAACATAGCTTCTATTGATGTGTTGAAGGATGCTTCTGCGGCAGCTATTTATGGTACACGAGGTGCTAATGGCGTTATTTTGATTACTACAAAAAACGGCCAGCGCGAGTCGCGTACGGCTGCCAATTATTCCGGGTATATGTCTCTTTCCAAGTTTGGCAAGACGCTTGATTTCTATGGAGCAGAGGAAATCCGTCAGGGATTGACAAACTATGCTGATAAAGGGTATGATACGGATTGGTTGGATGCGGTATCCCGTACTGCATTTACTCATAACCATAATTTTAATATTTCCGGAGGATCAAAAAATACCACTTATTCTGCGGATTTTACGTATCGCAAAGAGGAAGGTGTGTTGCTTGAGACCTATAATGAAGAGATGAGAATGAGGTTTGATGTTTCTCACTGGATGTTAAATGATATGTTGAAAGTGAATTTCAATATGGTAAAGACATTCCATAAGAATGGTCCGATTGATGCGGCAGGTCTGGGTATTTACCGACAGGCTATTATGCGTAACCCTACTGAACCCATCTGGAATGAGGATGGAACTTTTTACGAGAATTTTGCCGTAAATTATTATTATAATCCGGTAGGTATCATCCGTGAACAGGATGGTAAATACAATAGTGAGAATACCCGGATGACGGGGAATATCACCTTTGAACCGATTAAAAACTGGCAGACCAACCTCATGTTAAGCCGTAGGGTTACTAGTGATCATAATCGTGGATATTATACTTCCGAATATTTTTTACAGAAGAGCGAGAATCACACAGGATATGCTTATCATTCTCAGAATGAATATACCACAGATAATCTGGAAGTTACTTCTAAATATAATCATACTTGGAATAAACATCGTTTTGATGCATTGGTGGGATATAATTACCAGTATAATGTAAATGAAGGTTTTGGAGCTAATAACTATGATTATCCAACAGATTTTTATCTTTGGAATAACTTGGGATTAGGTACAGCTTTGAAAGATGGAAAAGCCGGCATGAGCAGTTACAAGAATGACAATACCTTGATTGGTTTCTTCGGACGTGTAAGCTATGGTTACGATAATAAATATAATGTTCTGCTGAGTGTACGCCGTGAAGGCTCTTCCAAATTTGGTGAGAACAATAAATGGGCTACTTTCCCTTCTGTTTCTTTGGGATGGACTATCAGTAACGAAAAATTCATGGAAGGCCTTACGTGGCTGAATAACTTAAAGTTACGTGCCGGTTATGGCGTGACAGGTGTCATTGTAGGTGACTCTTATAATTCATTAACCCGGTATGAGTATGGTTCTCCTTATTTCTATGATAATGGCGTCTGGCATCAGGGGTTAAGCGTAAAATCCAATCCTAATCCTGATTTGAAATGGGAAACTTCCAAGGAATTTAATATTGGTCTGGACTGGGCTGTATTGGATGAACGCCTGAGTGGTTCTATTGATGTATATCAGAAGAAGACTTCGGATATGCTATATGATTTTACGGTACCGACTCCTCCCAATTTGTATAACAAGACTTTGGCTAATGCCGGCAAGATGCGTAACCAAGGTATTGAAATTGCTGTCAATGCCATTCCTGTACGGACAAAGGATTTTGAATGGAAAACCACAGTTACCGCCTCTCATAATGCGAACAAATTATTGAGTCTTTCAAATGACTTGTATGAGACTTCAAATCAGATAGATCATGCTTATTTGGGTGAACCTATCAGTCTTTCTACCCAGCGGATGGAAGTGGGGAGATCTATGGGACAATTTTATGGCATGAAGTCCGTTGGTGTTTCAGAAAACGGACTTTGGATGGTTGAGAATACGAAGACTGGTGAGATTGAAGAGTTTACAGACAATATGCTGTCTAATGATGACTACCGTCAATATTTAGGGAATGCTCTTCCTAAATTGTATTTGGGATGGAACAACTCGTTCAGATATAAAAATTTTGATTTATCTTTCCAGATGACAGGCCAGTTTGGTTTTAAGATTCTGAACGAGCCTCGTGCTTATTATGAGAACAACTCGATCGCTTATAATCGCTTGAAATCTGTGCAAAAGGCTCCTTATGGTGGACAATATACCTTATCAACAGCCCAAAAACAGACTTTTGTAAGCTATTATTTGGAGGATGGTGATTTTTTGAAAATGACTAACATTACGTTGGGCTATAACATTCCATTGAAAAGCAGTAAGTTTGTGAAAAATATCCGGGCTTATGTTTCTGCCGATAATTTATTCTGCATTACTGGATATGATGGATTGGATCCTGAAATGTCAAATGGTGATATTTGGTCTTTGGGTATTGACTGGCGCGATAAATATCCTTCTACCCGTTCATTCACTTTCGGTCTGAATGTATCTTTCTAACTTTTAAATGAAGAACTAACATGAAAACAATATTCAATAAAGCACTTTGGGCTTCAGCGATAGGAGCTTGTACCTTGTCTTTGGGCAGTTGTACAGATTTGAGCGAAACGATTTATGATACGATTGCTTCCGAGAAGTATGAGTTCACAGAAAAAGACCGGGCGGCCATGTTTGCTCCGGTATACAGCAGTCTTCGTGATGTGTATTGGGGATGGTATAGTTATGCCGATATGATGGACCAGTCGTCCGATTCATGGTGTATTCCTTATCGGATCAGTATCGGCTGGGGAGATTTGTACGTGTCTATGCACAAACATCAGTTCCATTCACAGATAGCCCATTTCAATGATACATGGAATCGTAACTATGCCGGTATCAATGCCTGTAACAAACTGTTGGCAGATGAAGTCATTGCTGCTGATATAACCACTTCTTCGCAATTAAGGGCTTATCGCGCTCTTTATTATTATATTTTATTCGATTTGTTCCGCAACATCCCATTGGATACGCAATATGAACATGAAGACGGATGGTTGCCCGAACAGGCAACTCCCCAACAGATGTGGGATTTCCTGATCAGTGAGTTGACGGATGTAAAGGGGAAATGTGGAACAAAAGTAGAAATGGGTAAGCTGAACGACTATGCCATCAATATGCTTCTGGCAAAAATGTATTTGAACCACAATGCATGGTTCAATGATTACTCTGATAATTCTTATTACGGAAAGGCTATTGATGAGGTAAATGAAGTGATTAACAGTGGCAAGTTCTCTTTGGCTCCGAATTATTCGGATAATTTTAGAGAAGATATTTCCGGTTCGCCTGAAATTATCTTTGGTATTCCGTTTGAATTCAATTATGCCGGAGGTAACTATATGGCAAATATGTGGATGCATGTAGCCGGACGTGCAACGTGGCAGTTTAACGGATGGGCTACCGGTGGGGCGGCTGTTCTTCCTCAATTTCTGGAAACATACGATGAAGAAGACAGCCGCTATGAAGACTGTTGGATATCAGGACAGCAATATGACTATGCCGGTGCTCCCATTTATGTGGACAGTGAACCTTTGGTATATACTCGGGAATTACATAGTATAGACAATCCCGGTTGCTATCCCTTTGAAAGTGAACGCTTGGTGAAATATGAAATACTTTCAGGCGACTATGGAACTTCTTATGATGATGTGCCTTTCTTCCGTTTGGCTGATGCTTATTTTATTAAAGCGGAGTGCTTGCTTCGTTTAGGTGGTTACAATGGAGAAAGCGAGCAAGTGGCGGCCGATTTGGTAACAGCTGTACGCCAACGTGCCTTCAAGTCCGATCCCGGTAAAGCAACGGTTACTGTAGCTCAATTGAAGGGTGGCAGCCGTTATAACTACGGACATCGGGAGAATCAGGGAATCATGGGAGAAGCCGATAACTGGATTATCACAGAAGAAGGGGGCGATGATATTGAACTGGGTGGTTTGTTGGACGAACTGGCCTGGGAGTTTGTGGCAGAGCATCACCGTCGTCAGGACTTGATCCGTTTCCGTATAAACGGAACCAATCAGAATGTATATAATGGCAAGTCATGGTTTTGCAAAGATGCGAAGACGGATAAGACAGACAGGCATTGTGATATTTTTCCGTTACCTAAGTCTGCATTGGATGGCAACATTAAGTTGAAGCAGAATCCGGGATATGGTGGTGCCGAATAATGAATTCATTAATTAAAAAAAGAAAAGTACGATGAAAAAGAATTTTATATATGCTTTAATTGCTTGTTTCACTCTGTCACTGGCTGCATGCAGTACGGATCCGGAGGATGCTACCAGCAAGCATGTGTACGGGGAGAATGAAAATCCCTATCTGAAGACGAATGCGGATGCTGTGGTTTCTACCAAAGCAGAGTTTCCCATCAGCCGTTTGGAAGCGAAGACGGTTAAACTGACTGATTATGCAGAAAAGTTTCATACGTATTTGGGGATGACGGTAGATGAGACGTTGGCTGCATTGTCTAATGGGAGTGTGGTGTTTTATCCTATCAATATATCGAAAAACTGTTGGAATAGAACAGCTCCTACCAAGGGTACCAACGGTTGGTACTATAATACGGCAGGCGGTGTTTGTGATGCAGCTTCTGGTATAGCTAGTATTGAGTTGGATGCAACAAAGAAGGAGCTGGTTCTTAATGTGCTCGAAACCGCTTCTGTAGGTACAGCTATCTCCATTAACGTTGGATTTGCTATAAACAATGGTGCAAATTTTGATGATTATGTACGTTTTGCTTTTGATGTGACCGTTACTGATCCGGGACGTATTGTTGTTGCCAATACTATTCCAGCAGGTGACTATTCTGCATTTTCTATTGAATTTGCAGATTATCAGGAGGTGATAGAAAGTTGTTTGGGGCTGACTTTATCTGAATTCATTACCGCTTGCAAAGAACCGGGAGGCCCGATTGCTCTGTATATGGTCGATAGTGAATCTGGTGAATGGAATACTACTAGTGATTATACTGCTGGTGGTAGTGGAATAGGTTATTGGCTGACTTCTAATTTAAAAGTAACGAATTGGAGTGATGATGGTTCGACTGGTAGTGTTTTGTTTGTTGAAACACAAGAGAATGGTGATATGGTTAATATAGGTCGAAATCCAGCTTCAACTTCCGGTTCTGTTTTTAATGTAAATTTTGTATATGCGCTTAAGGAGGATAATAGTAAATTCGTAGAGTTTATTGTTAAAGCAACGTTGGAATAATATTTTATCGAGGGAAATCAGTATCTATAATGGATATTGGTTTCTCTTTTTTATTTAGTAAATTCAGAAAAACAAATGTGTGAAAATATTATTATTAAGAAGTCTTTTAGTGACTTTATTAGGATATTTTAGCTTTATAAATGTTTTAGCTGAAACGAATGACCATCAAAAACTTTATATATGTGTTAGTGGTAATGGGGTAAATATTGACTTTACCGCAGGCATTTAAATGGGACTCCAATAAAAGCTATAATTATGAAGAAATTATTGTGCAAAGAATTACTATTTGCTTTATCCATTTTTTGCTGTTTCTTTATTGCCTTCAGCAGTTGCAGTGACAGCGAGGATGAAAGTATTATCCTCCAGCTCACCCTAGACAGCAGTCAGCAAAGCAAAACACTATTTTGGGATGAGACAGAAGCTTCCGTAAAGTTCTCCGCTACCGGTCCTTGGACAGCCACTGTAGAAGATGTAACCAGCCGTGCCACCGATTCCAGTTGCACTTGGATTAAACTGCCCCGATATGAAGGTGAGGCAGGCGAAATTTCATTGCCCATGTTGTTGCAGAAGAATGATAGCGAAAACTATCGGGAAGCAACTCTTGTCATAGTATGCGGAGAATCCGAAGTAACCGTCCATATCCGCCAGGAAGCTAATCCCAATGCTGTGTTAACCTTGAATTCGGCTGATATCAAAGATTTTGATAAATATTACAAACCTATTGAGTTTAGTAATATGAATATGCTTCGCAGTGATGCGCGCTGGTCATGGTGGCGCATGAAGCAAAGCGAGCATTTCTTCGTGTTTTGGGAACCGGGGTTCGGCAACGATCCGGGAGCAGAGTCAGTGCCGGAGGTATTGCGTGTAGACATTGATGATTTATTGGCAAAGGCCGAACAATTCTACCGGACAAATATCGAAACCTTGAAGTTTGCTGACACTGGGCAAAACAAGTCTTTTCTGGATAAATATAAGATGGAGATTTACTTGCTGTATCAGACTGAGTGGCTTGCTACAGGTTCCGGTTACGACAATACAATCGGTGCATTGTGGGTAAATCCCAGCACCTGCCAACCGGTAGGTTCTACCATTGCGCACGAAATAGGACATAGTTTCCAGTATCAGGTAAGTTGTGACAAGATGTTGAACGGAGAGGCGGACTTTTCGCAAGTAGGATTCAGATACGGTTATGGGTCGAGTGGTGAAGGTGGAAATGGCTTTTGGGAACAATGTGCGCAATGGCAGTCGTTCCAAGATTATCCGGCGGAGCTGTTCGGTTACCATGTAGATGTGTGGAAAGCCAATTACCATCGCCATTTCAATCATGAATGGATGCGTTATGCCAGTTATTGGTTGCAATATTACTGGGCGCAGAAACATGGAGTCGATGTGGTAGGGAATGTCTGGACACAGTCGCGCTATCCGGAAGATCCGCTCATGACTTATCAGCGTCTGTACTGTAACAATGACTTGCAAACACTTTATACGGAACTTTATGGCTACGCTACCCGTATGGTGACTTATGATATGGACGTGGTGCGGAATTATGTCACAGAGACCGCTTGCAATTATACAACGAAAATGTATGATGCAGCCGGAGGATATTATCAGGTAGGCTATGCCAGCTGTCCGGGCACTACTGGATTCAATATCATTCCATTGAACGTTCCCGAAGCCGGAACAACGGTCAAGGCGAATTTTGCCGGACTGGCTGTGGGATGTGCTTTGGCAGAAGAGGATCCGGGAACGACATTGGATGCCGACGGCAATGTGGCAGGTACGGCTACCGCTTACAACAATAATGGTGGCAATACGGCAGCCGGATGGCGATATGGATTTGTGGCTATTGTGAATGGAGCTCCACAATACGCATCTATGAATAAGGAAAATGCAGGAGTGGTTTCTTATACGATACCGATCGGAACAGAAAAATTATGCCTAGTGGTAATGGGCGCTCCCGTTCAGTATAAGTCACATCCATGGAATGATGATGAGACTGACGATGAGCAATGGCCTTACAAAGTAAAGTTTGAAGGAACGGACTTGATTGGCAATTTCTCTATTGACGAGACGGCTATGCCTAAAGATATTACATTGACATTCGATGTGAAGTGCAATGCCGGTTCCGAGGATTATCCACAAGGAACGGTGGACCTGAAAACAAATAAAGATTTGGCACAGGCGTTTGTCATGAAGCCTGCCGTGTTGGAAAGTAAACTGGCCAGTGTAGGTACAGAACCTGCCGAGGACAAAGTGGTTATCGCACTCGGTCAGACTGACGGCACTTTTGCTTACACTTCTACTGCCAATAACGGATTTTGGTGTGAAGCCAATGGCAACGTAGGCAACTGGGGTGATACGGCACCGGTCTATGTAGAATTCAGTGGACTGACCATGACATACGGACACCGGAAAGGAGTAAGTGTTGCCGGCCAGAAATATATGTTGAAACCTACTCTGATATATACCAGAAATGGTGTACAGTATAAAGCGACTATTGTGTTGAATATGCAATTTTAATAGCTGTTTACACCGTACACCTCCAAGAGGATAAAAAAATAGTCTAAACGAATGGAAGAATAGTACAACCGCCTAACTGTCAAATCCATAAAATGAGATTTATTGGACGATTCTGCCATTACATTATATTATATCTTCCCTTTCTTGTAATTTTTTTATTTTACTTTGCAAGTGAACAACGTATATAACCGATAGATTATGAAAAACAACAAGAAACTCTGTCTTGCAATTTTATCTTTGCTTTTATTGAGTGGAAATGCTTCATTTGCAGCCAAGGAAAAGAAATATGTACTCTCTTCACCCGATGGAACATTGAAAGTGGAAATCAGCGCCGGAAACGAACTGGCCTACCAAGTGATGCATGGAAATGATACAATTCTCTCACACTCTAATATAGGTTTGGTTCTGGAAAACGGAACTATAGTAGGTAAAACTCCCCGTATCACAGGGGAAAGAAGGAGAAAGATAAAGGGTAACATAGAATCACCTTTTTACCGTTTCAAGGAGTTCGTTGCAACAGGCAACGAACTCGACTTGAAGCTGAAAGGTGGGTTCGGAATCATCTTCCGTGCATACAATGAGGGAGTCGCCTATCGATTCTATACCACACAATCTTCGGATATCATTATAAAGGAGGAACAGGCCGAGTTTAATTTTAAGGAAGATTATACGGCTTATCTTCCTTATACCACCAATGATAAAAAACCGATGGCGATGGCTTATCAGAATGTATATGACATCACTCCTCTGTCAAAAGCACAGCCTAAACTGGCTTTTCTTCCGGTTACCGTGGATTGCGGCAGCGTAAAACTGACCCTGTTGGAGTCCGACCTCGAAGCTTATCCGGGCATGTTTGTGCAGTCACAGCAGGGAAAGTATGGATTGAAAGGTGTCTTTGCTCCTTATCCGGCTAAAACAGACTTTTATCCTTGGCGGAAGCAGGAATATGTAACTGAAACTACCGATTTTATATCCCGTAGCCGTGGCTCCCGTTCCTATCCGTGGCGTGTGTTGGCCATTACTGAAAAAGATACGGATATGCCGGTCAACAACCTGGTCTATGCTCTGGCTTCTCCCAACCGTATCGGTGATACCTCATGGATAAAGACAGGCAAAGTAGCATGGGATTGGTGGAATGACTGGAATCTGAAAGGAGTGCCGTTTAAAGCCGGTATCAACATGGATACGTATAAATATTATATCGATTTCGCCAGCCGGAACGGATTGGAGTTTATTGTGTTGGATGAAGGATGGTATGATCCGAAGAGCGGGGATATGCTGACCGTTATTCCCGAACTTGATTTGCCGGAACTGATAGCATACGGCAAATCCAAAGGGGTGGAAATAGTGCTTTGGACGGTGTTTAATGTACTCGACAGCCAGTTGGAAGCAGCTTGTAAGAAATATGCGGATATGGGAATCAAAGGTTTTAAGGTGGATTTCCTGGATCGTGATGATCAGACTGCCGTCGAAATGGTGTATCGCATCGCTGAGATGACGGCCCGGTATAAATTAACCCTTGATCTGCACGGCATTTACAAACCGACAGGTATCAACCGTACCTACCCTCATATTATCAATTTTGAAAGCGTGTTCGGCATGGAAGAGGTGAAATGGACGGATATCAAGAATAATATGCCTCTTTATGATGTTACTTTCCCCTATATCCGTATGATGGCGGGACCGGTGGATTATACGCCGGGAGCTATGCGCAATGCCACGAAGGCAGATTGGCGCGCCATGTATTACACACCGGCCAGCATGGGAACCCGGTGTCATCAGCTGGCTGCCTATATTGTACACGATTCTCCTTTTACCATGTTGTGTGATGCGCCTACCAACTATCTGAATGAGCAGGAATGTGTGGATTTCATAGCTTCTCTGCCTGTGGAGGTGGATTCTACTTTTATTGCTTCGGGCGAGTTGGGAAAATATATTGTAACAGTGCGTAAGAAGGATGTGAACTGGTATATCGGTGGTATGACCAATTGGGATGAACGTGATGTGCAGCTCGATTTCTCTTTCCTTCCCGAAGGAGTGTCTTATACGGCTGTTTTGTTTAAAGACGGTGTGAATGCCAACAAGCAGGCCGAGGACTATCGGAAGGAAACCATCCGGATTGATAAGGACAGCCGGTTGACTTTGCATCTGGCGTCGGGTGGCGGATTCGCCATGAAGTTGGAGCTTTGCCCTGTTCACGGACAGGTTACCGGTATTCCTGAAGGGAAAAATATTCCTTCTTTCTATCAGAAATACATAGAGACAGAAGGTCTGTATGTCACCTCTTCTGGAAAGGTGAGCGATGAGGCCTTATTGAAAGCTTGTGATATCATCAGTTTGATGTTGGCAAAACGTCCGGATGTGAAGGCACACATGGTGAAGAAAGGCTGCCACGTCATGATAATCGGTAAAGATGAGGAAACTTGCGATTTGCCGGAGTTTGCCCATATCTGCAATTGTGAGGACAGCATTAAATATTGGAACTGGCGTGCCCGTGGTTTTGGCGGAGCACCGGAAGATGAATTTTCATCCAGTTGCGGAGAAGAGAATCTGCTGGCATTGCCGCAGGATAAATATGTAGGTGAGAATATCCTGATTCATGAGTTCGCTCACCTTATTCATACGGTAGGTATAGTGGGAGTGGAGCCAGACTTTAATGAGCGTTTGGAGGCACTTCGTCAGAATGCAATCCGGAAAGGGCTGTGGGAAAAGACGTATGCAGTGAGCAATAAAGAGGAATACTTTGCCGAGTGCGTACAGTCTTTCTTTAACTGTAACCGCTATGCCGAACCTGCAAACGGAGTTCATAACTGGGTGAACCGCCGCACGAAACTGAAGACGTATGATCCGGATATGTATCGGTTGTTGCAGGAATATTTTTATGAGATAGAAATTCCCATTCATAATGTGGTGCATGAATAAGCGTCGCAGGGACAAATAGAATTTTGCTATATAGAGATGAATAAGATACGATTGGTTGTTGCTTCCTTATTGTTGGGAGCTGCTACAGGCTTTGCTCAGAAGCCTTTTAATGCTTCGGGTACGGGGAATCCCATTATTCCCGGATATTTTGCCGATCCCACGGTGAAGAAGTTTGGCGATACGTATTATATGTATGCCACTACGGATGGCAGTGGGGCCGGTTTCGGTCCTGCACAGGTGTGGACCAGCAAGGATTTTGTAAACTGGACGTTAATGCCCATGAACTGGCCGGACAGTCATTGGATATGGGCTCCCGATGTGATGAAACATACGGATGGGAATTATTATTATTTTTATTGTCAGCCCTGTATGATTCATTGCGGGGTCAGTGAAACGCCGCGCGGTCCTTGGAAAAATATATTGGGTGAAAGTGAGGCTGTTCTTGTACCCGACCGTTTTGTGACGAATGCCATTACATTGGACGGGCAGACCTTTGTGGATGATGATGGTTCTGTATATTTGTATTGGGGGACTTGGGGGATTTATAAAGGTTTCGGTTGCGGAGCCGGAAAACTGGCTTCCGATATGAAGAGTTTTACTGAAACGCGTCTGATTCCGAATACGGAAGCCACGGATTTTTTTGAAGCACCCTTTGTGATGAAACGAAAGGGGATCTATTATTTTATGTATTCTTCGGGTTCCTGTCACGACCACACCTATCGGGTGCAGTATGCCACTTCGGACAAGCCTATGGGGCCGTACACCTATCGGGGATGTATTCTTGAAACCAATGCCGATGGAACAATTCATGGGCCGGGACATCATAGCGTTTTGAAAGAAGGCAATGAATATTATATGGTCTATCACCGTCATGATAATCCGCATTCCAACCGCGGATTTCATCGTCAGCTTTGTGTGGACCGTATGGAGTTTGCCGAAGATGGAAGTATTAAATCCCTTATTCCCACTCATGACGGAATAGGTGCATTGGCATCTTCTGTAGTGAAATCAAAAAATCTGGCATTGGGTGCTAAGGTGAGGGCTTCTTCTTTTTATGATGCCGGTTTCCGTCCCGAATATGCTGTAGATGATAATAACGGGACTTTATGGCGTCCTCGTGGCATGGGACAGGAGTGGATAGAAGTGGATTTGGGTGTTGCCCGGCAAATACAAACTATCTGGACTCAATTTGAGTATGGCACACAATTTTATCAATATTTAATTGAAACTTCTGTCGACGGCAAGCATTGGTCTGTTTTCGCTGATAAGCGGAATAATCGTCTGGCAGGCAGCCCGATGGTCGATTTTGGCAAGGTGAAGGCTCGTTATGTCCGCCTTACCTTTACCGGAGGACAGAAGAACGGATTTGGCGGGGCGGTCTGGAACTTGAAAATCTTTGATGGGGTGGAAGCATCGGCTCCGCAACAATGGCTGGGACTTACCGCTGCCGATTGGAATGGTCGTGAATGGCAGAACAATGAAGGGATGCTGGGAGGGGCTTTTACATTGAAGGAAGGTTCGGCACGCACACAGCGTATCGGTGGACGCGATGCGTTGGTACTGGAACCGGGAACTACATTGGAGTATAGTCATCCGTTACTCTCCTCGTCCAAAGAGCATACAGTTAGTGGGTTGGTTTACAGGTCAGGTAAATGGCAGAGTTATGAAGCGGGGTCGTGTCTTTCATCAGGAGCGATTACGCTGCATAGTTCCACCGAACCTTTGGTCATTACCAATTTCCGTTACTACAATTGGAAACAGGAAGCAGCGGAAAAGGCATACGATGCGGAAACGGATATCGTGCGTCTGCCTGTAGCCGATCAGCAGAAACATGGGCTGGTGGTCAGTCTTTCTGCCGATGATTTTGTAGTGAACGATACGGTTCCTTATCTGGAAAACCGAGGAGTAAAAGGGTATTTTGAAGCCCGGAAATTACCTCTCGTTGTGAAAGAAGTGAAAGGGAAAAAGGCATTTCATTTTGAGGGTACTCAGGTCTATACTTCCAGTTTTATGCTTCCTGCCACTTTGCAGGATAATGCTCCTTATACCTTGGAGGCGTGGGTACTGAATGATTCCATTAGTGAAAATGAATGTGTGGCCGATTTTACTACCTCGCATGATGAATTGGAGAAAATCATGTTGGTCAACGGCACGGAGCCTCGTTGTGGAGTAATCAATCACTATGGCTGGTATGAAGATGCAGGATATAAGGACATGAAGGAATTGGCAGGAAAGTGGCAGCACATCTATATCTGCTTTGATGGGCGGATGGAACAGGTTTATATCAATGGAAAATTAGTCAGTGAAAAAGATATCCAGTTGCTGGTGAAACCGTCACAATTCATCACATTGGGACGCAATGCCGAAGGAGACTGGCCCTTTACCGGTTATCTGCACTCATTGAAATTATGGGATGAATATTTGCCGTTGAAAGAGTGATTCCCCCTTTTCCTATGACCGGAATATGTATTTTTGCAAAAACTATGATAAACAATTAAATGATAGAACCATGAAGAAACTTTTAGTCACTGCTCTGTTGACTGCTACCGTAGCAGGCGGAACAGCGCAAGTAAAAAATCAGTCGCACGGCTATCCTATCGACCCCGTACCTTTCACTTCGGTGAAAGTAACCGATTCATTCTGGGGGCAACGGTTGAATGCCAGCCGTGAAGTAACGATTCCTCTGGCGTTCAGCAAATGCGAGGAAACAGGACGTTATACTAACTTTGTCAATGCCGCCCATCCCAGTGATACCATTAAAGTAGGCGGTCTGGCTTTTGATGATACCGATGTGTACAAAACGATAGAAGGTGCCAGTTATCTGTTACAGACCTATCCGGACAAAAAACTGGCTAAGTATATTGATAGTGTGCTGGTTATTGTCGCTGCGGCACAGGAACCGGATGGTTATCTCTATACTTCGCGTACCATGAACCCGAAGCATCCGCATGAGTGGGCAGGAAGCAAACGGTGGGAGAAGGTGGAGGAACTGAGTCATGAATTCTATAACTTGGGACACATGGTAGAAGGTGCTATTGCGCATTACCAAGCTACCGGAAAACGTAATTTCCTTGATATCGCTATCCGTTATGCCGACTGTGTATGCCGGGAGATAGGTACGGGCGAAGGGCAACAAATCCGTGTGCCGGGACATCAGATTGCTGAAATGGCCCTTGCCAAACTGTACTTGGTAACAGGGCAACAGAAATATTTGGATCAAGCCAAATTCTTTTTGGACCAGCGCGGACATACTACTCGTACGGATGAATACAGTCAGGCGCACAAGCCGGTAGTGGAGCAGGATGAGGCCATGGGACATGCTGTCCGTGCCGCTTATATGTATGCAGGCATGGCAGATGTGGCCGCACTGACAGGGGATACGGCTTATATCCATGCCATAGACCGTATTTGGGACAACATTGTGGGCAAGAAATATTATATTACCGGCGGCATCGGCGCCACCAGCAATGGGGAGGCTTTTGGCAAGAACTATGAACTGCCCAATATGTCAGCTTATTGTGAGACTTGCGCGGCTATCGGTAATGTGTATGTCAACTACCGCTTGTTCCTGCTTCATGGTGAGGCAAAATATTATGATGTGCTGGAACGTACTTTATATAATGGTCTTATTTCGGGCGTGTCCCTGGATGGTGGCGGGTTCTTCTATCCTAATCCGTTGGAAAGCATCGGGCAGCACCAGCGCCAGCCTTGGTTCGGCTGTGCCTGTTGTCCGTCCAATATCTGTCG